>Ga0307509_10000821_pt1 | contig 53225 bp, 41 predicted proteins | sample 10_EM_MG_FD_202245 | JGI IMG/M metagenome (GOLD analysis project Ga0307509, IMG submission 202245) | Populus trichocarpa ectomycorrhiza microbial communities from riparian zone in the Pacific Northwest, United States - 10_EM | ecosystem: Host-associated > Plants > Roots > Unclassified | place... | reverse complement strand
CACTACCTCACCCCTCTCACCCTTGTCCCTTTCACCCCCGCCCAACCTTCTCCTGCGGCCTAAAGCGCAGCCATGTGGTAATTGTGATGTTACCCCCCCCCTCCCGGAGCCAGTCTGCCATAGTAACATGACTTGGATTTTTTTTTCTTGGTGGAGGATCACACGCAATGGGAATGCGAATATCCCAACTTGATGTCCGGGTCTTCTCATGAATTTAAGCTAGGACTTCTGAGTTATAGGACAGTTATTCCTATTGTATTCAGATAAAACCACAGTAGCTTGAGGTTTCCATCATATTTGCTCCTATTGTTTTTTTGTTTTTTTGGTTGTTTATTTACCCTCCCTACCACCTCTTGTTTCTCATGCTTCCTCTCTGGTGTGTGAACGCGACGGTTGTTTAGATATAAAGACAAGAATATACAGTGCAAGCGCTCCATCTGCCCACGGAAAGCGACATATGAGCTAGCTGTTCAGCCGCGATGGTGATCAGTTCCCACCATGGATGCGTCTTTAATGAAGATCTTGCCTATTATATTTGGAACATCCTCCAACAGTGAGCTCAAAGATGAAGTTAGAAATCCATCTGTACCTTTTAGCCTTGATCAAGGAATATCAATAGCGCAAGGAGTTTCTTAGCCGTGGAATTAACTCAAATTCTACATCCACTATATGGACTCCAAAGACTTGTTCTATAGCCAGACCCTTCAGCATCCTCTCAGATGGCACTCGCCTACATGGCATGGCATTCCGGAGAGCTGTGCTGCCCGCGCTGGTATACCCCCTCTAATCAGCCCGCACTCAATTTGATCAGGATACACTCCCGAGGTTGAATTTCTGAACAGAGTTCAACAGTTGATACCGTATTCTCTGCTGCTTTTGTGCATGGCTTAAGCGATTGGTATCCATATAGCAACTAGGTGAATTGAGATTTTTCCATGCCTGGTATTCCACCTGATTTGCCTGATTTGAGAAAAGTAATTGAAGCGGGTAACGCTGGTGCACACTATCGATTCACGAGGTGAGATATCCCATCCTCCCTGGATCTCCTTTTGCCTATCGTACTACAACTCCCTTCCCCCCTTGAGTATTTCGCTCATGCCCAAGTTGAGCGTGAGGAGCAAATATGCTCTCCCGAACTAGGTATGATACCTTTCTTTGCCTTAGGACGGTAGTGTTTCAATAACACAGTATGTTATCTATGATACAATGACCAACCGATGCGCATTACAGCGGTAAGGCATGATACCGGAAAAGGTATCTCGAACCACAATAGTCGATGCCGGGCTGTGGTGTCTTTCACTACCGGAGTTCATGTTGCGTGCTGCGCTGATAAATCGAGTCACCTCCCAAGAACTGGATTATGACCAACCTCCAGAGATTAAAGTATAGTTGCGCAGTGAACTTGAGACTTTGGTAGCATATTGTTGGAGGTGCTATCAATCGTGTGCTCGTGTGTTGACAGGTGGAGAGGTTGTGGCGTGTATTCTCTATGGAGGTTGCTAGTCACGGTTCACCTTAAGTAGTGAAACTCTGCTCGTACATATGATAGCCCCATGTCTCCCCATATGCCCTATACATCCGTTCATCCCCTAGAACGTTCCTGATGTCCACACTTCGGTGTTCCTTCATACATGTGAGCGCTCCCTTTGCCTCCGCTCTCTCTGCTCACATACAGTGCTCCACTACTGGGAATTATTATTCCATCACATATAAGAAGGATTACACCCGAGAGAGCAGCAATGTGGGGTCCAGAAGGTTGCTCGCGATAAGGAGTATCTATAAACTCGAATTTGGGTTCCTCCTCCACTGCTGCATGTTATGTGACCCTCCCCCCCCAAAACGCCATCGTTGACATCAAAAGGGGTTTTTTTCCACCACCTGAGATGATAGCTTCCAGTGGGCTCACGGCAAGTACCGAAATGCACGATACTGGGTGGTAACGCTTGCTGTGTAAAATTGGCGCGTAGTATCTTATCATAGGGTCACTTCCTAGACCTTACTAAGCGAACCCCAAATTTGAACGGGTGACTACCTATGATGGCATTCTGAAGCAACGGAGGAAATAATGGTCACCTACCTACTTGCAGAGAATAGCTGTCAATTCTAGAATTTCGTATGAACAAACTAAAGTAGAATTCGATTTTTTCCCCTATGTGCTGTACTGATAGTACTAACCCCGTTTATTCTCTAGATAAGGCATGTGTGAGTATTGTTGGGAATCAATCTTGCTTCCGCAGTTGGCACAGATCCTAAATCACCAAAGGCCCAATAGGAGACTATTCATCAGGATATTTAGGAACTCTCCAAATTATTAGTTGGGCTAGTTGGCCGTAGAAATGGAATCTGGGTTTGGCTAACTTCGCGGTGGTTACAAAGATGAGGTAGATTATGGTGAATGTAGCGACGTTGATGTGCCTGGCGGTCATCAAAAAGTAGGATCTCTATTTTCACAGAACCTAGTGTAAGGTAGAGGGAGAAACTTTCCAGTCTGTGCCGACAGCATGAAGAGCTCGGCTATTACTGCTTGGGTTTCGGCATATGTAGGGTTTCCGACAAATTTACTCATAGCGCTTGATGTGCTTGAATACCATATATCACTAGCTATGATATGATAACTGGTTCCGCCGGAGGTGCTCTAGGATGCTCGTCCGCCGCGGATGAGACTTGTGCTGTGCCATAGGATAGAACCTAGAGGAATGTGGCAATTGCTACAGATACACAAAGCGCTAAGGGAGTGTTGTGCGGATAGGCTCAGGGGAGAGCGAGTGGACGGCACGGAAGTACAAACAAGGTCCCATAACACATTTCCCCTTTCCCCAGCTGTGAATGAACTCCACCACCCACTGTCCACGATACCCTCGGTGGTGAAAAACAAGAGATATTTCTATGGTTTCACTGATAATGGCGGCTCTTGGAAAATTGCCATTAGCCTGTGGAGCAACTGTACCATGGCCGGTGATCTCAGATCTTGGCCTGGTTACCATCACTAGAACCCAGGTTCGGGCAGCAGGACACTGCAGATAGCCTAGCCGGTAATGTGCGGAAATGCCACCTACTCGAGTACCAATGGAGGAATCTGCAAGCTGGTGCGCCGGCAGTGAGGGAGGCGAATCCGATACCGTAGCTTTGTTTTGCCACTAAGGTCCGTGGGATTGGCAAGACTCACGTTGGGCAACAAGGATGCAGACCGATCCTTCTGAAAGCCAATACCGATATTAATATGTAGCGATGTTTTAGGTGAATGTATGACAGAACACTGAGTTAAACTTCTTAATTCGCTAAACCAAATCCCCTAGGGTCTTCTAGGTACATGAATATGCGTGACAAGGAGACAGCGCGTTGGGGACGAAATCGGGAAGGGTCACCCGAGAAGAGTGATAACAATCTGCATCCCCCCAAGGACACTGGTATCCCCAGATATCTCCATACGAGGTTAGATGGGGACACAGCCCAGATACTATGGATGGTGGTCTGGAAGAGGGTATCTGGAGATTCCGGAGGTGAGGGCAGGGGCAACGACATTCTGTCAGCTACTGTACAGTACTATACAGTATCTCAAGTATCCACTGACAGATATGGTATGAGTACTGCACACTAGATTCTTACCGACCTCACTTAATATCAATGCGATCCTGAAAGAATCCGCAATGGGTCACCGGGGACAAAGGCAGAATGCAATGGGTTGGAGTGGGTGATAATTATGATGTGACAGGTTCAGATAAATGGACCAGGTTGGAAAATTCAAGCTTGGGGTGGCTCTTTTGTGGAGCCGCACTTGAACCCCCCTGAGCTGCGCCACAGCCCAACAGTCGGATAGGCCCCCGAATCTCAAAGGCCACAGTACCGGTGTAAGTGCCCGGGGAGATGTTTTCGTACAAGACAGGGATTATTTCGCTGGTTAACCTAAATTAACTGTGCGAAAACTTATTCCTGGGTACTTGTATTCCTTCAATGGGGATATTGCCAGCCTATTTCCGGGGACTTGTTGAAGCGGATTAGGAATTTTCTTATGTTTCGTTGATCTGCTAGTGTCACGACCGGGGGCATTGCGAAACTAGACGGTGGCGAACAGGGATTAATTCCGAAGAATCTTTTGTAACCCTAACCTTAACAAATCCATTTTCGCCCATGAAGGAACCCTGTTCGCAGCCCGCCCAGTTTCGCCACGCCCGCGGTTGTGACTGTATCCCCTATCATCCACGAGTACCGTAAAACCTTTTGCGATTCTCCATCTGAGGATCCCTGCAAACCGAGCCATTAGACGAAGACACCGGTAGGTTTAGTTTGGCGAGTTGAGAAGATCAAACAAGGTCAAAGCACCCAGGCGATACCGTAGCACGTCGGGAAAGCACCAATCCTTCTCAGGAAACTTTGTCTCTGGTTCCCGAGACGGCGAATCGCAAAAGTTTTTACGGCACTTCCACTCTCAGCCTGAGATTTTTGGGTCAGCTCACTGGGCGATTACGGAGACCTTTTTAAGTTATTAAAGCTCTCAGCTAGTATCTCTCTTGAGCTCCAATGCGCTCCCTTTTCGCCCCCCAACATGTGCCCTTTTTGACCCCCAACGCACACCGCTTCTTCTTTCATTAGGGGATCCACGCAAAAAGTGACTTTTCAGATTCCACAAAACCGCTCCGATAACCACAATCCACCGAAAAAACCCCCGAAGCACAGAACCCGTACATTTGCCCTATTGATATTGGTGGGCTTTCCCTGTTCTGTTCAATGGTTTACACTGCGCATTATCTTTAGGATTATTGGGATTGTAGCTGATTTGATAGAGGTGGAAGGTTGTGATATCAACTAAAAAGACTATGGGTAAAACTCCTCTCGCATGGGCAGTTGGGCGTGGGCACGAGGAGGTGGTGAAAATGCTGCTGGGGCGGGACGACGTCGACCCTAACAAGGTAGGTGAGTACAGCTGCACACCACTCTGGATGGCTGCTTGCGGTGGGCACGAGGGAACCGTGAAATTACTTCTCGGACGGGACGACATCATCCCCGACAAACCAGATAGAGACGACCGAACACCACTCTCGATCGCTGCTTTGTGTGGTCGCGAGGGAGTGGTGAAATTACTCCTCGGGCGGAACGACGTCAACCCCAACAAGCCAGATCGCATCGGCCGTATACCACTCTGGGAGGCTGCTATGCGGGGGTACGAGGAAATCGTGAAATTATTCCTCAAGCGGGACGACGTCAGCCCCGACAAGCCAGATCGGTCCGGCAGTACGCCACTCTGGGAGGCTGCTAGGAAGGGGCACAAGGGAGTGGTGAAACTACTCCTTGGGCGGAACGAGGTCAACCCCGACAGGCAGGGTGGTGACGGCCGGGCACCACTCTGGTGGGCAGCTTTGTCTGGGCACGAGGGGGTGGTGAAATTACTGCTTGGGCGGAACGACGTCGACCCCGACAAGCCAGATCTGGACGGCCGTACACCACTCGCGGAGGCTGCTCGGAATGGGCATGAGGAAATCGTGAAATTATTGCTTAATCAGGGAGAGGTCAACCCCAACAAGCCAGGTGGTGGTGACGACCAAACGCCATTCTCGTGGGCCGCTAGGAACGGGCGCGAGGGAGTGGTAGAACTGCTCCTTGAGTGGAGCGATCTCGACCCCGACAAGCTAGATCGGTTTGGCCGTACACCACTCTGGTGGGCTTCTAGGGGGGGGAACGAGGGAGTAGTGAAACTACTCCTTGGGCGGAACGACGTCAATCCCGACAAGCCAGATCGGGCCGGCCATACACCACTATGGGGGGCTGCCAGGGAGGGGCACAAGGAAATCGTGGAATTACTCCTTGGGCTGAACGACGTCAACCCCGACAAGCCAGATCACCACCTCCAAACACCACTCTGGTGGGCTGCTAGGGAGGGGCACGATGAAATCGTGAAATTATTCCTTAGGCGGGACGACGTGAACCCCGACAAGCCGGATCGGTCTGGGCGCACACCACTCTTAGAGGCTGCCGCGAGAGGGCACGAGCCGGTGGTCAAATTGCTACTTGGACGGGACGACGTTACCCCCGAAAAACCAGATAAGGACGGGCAAAGACCGCTCCCGTCGGCCGCTCATAATGGGCACGAGGGAGTTGTGAGATTGCTACTTGAACGGGAAAAGGCCGGCCCCAACGAGGCAAATCTGGACGGCAAAACATCACTCAGGGGTGCTGCTAGAAAGGCCACTTGGGAGCCATAGCTCTACTACACTCTCCATCACCTGCAACCCACAGAATAGCCTAAGCCCGAGGGGCCGCCGCCCGCCCTAGTAACCTTGAATACCTTATTGATTGCCTATATACCATCTCCGTAATAACTGCCATGGCTCCATAAACGTGTTTATCGCTACCACTACCTCCCCCCTTTTCACCCTCGCCCAACCTTCTCCTCCGGCCTAAGGCGCTGCCATGTGGTAATTGTGATGTTACCCTCCCCCTTCCGGAGTGAGCCTGGCACAGTAACAGGACTTATTTTGTTTTCTTGGTGGGGGATCATACTCAATGGGAGTGCAAATATCCATCACATACCTGCCCAACCTGTTGTCCGGGTTCATCACATGAATTTAAGCTAGGACTTCTGAGCCTCTATTTATAGTCTAGAGCCCGGTTTTATAGGTCAGTTATTTCTATTGTATTGAGATAAAACCACTATAGCTTGAAGTTTCTATCATATTTGCGTTTATTGTGTATTGTTTCTTCTTGGTTGTTCGTCTACCCTCACTACAACCTATTGTTTCCCATTCCTCCTCTTTGATGTGTAAACGCGACGGTTGTTTAGATATAATGGAAAAAATATACAACGCAGGTATTCCCTCCGCCAGCGCAAAAGCAACATATAGGCTAGCTGTTCAGTGAGGCGCGATGATGATCGGTTCCTGCCATGGATGCGTCTTTAATGAAGACCTTGCTTATTATATTTGGAGCGTCCTGCAAGTGTGAGCTAGGGATGGAATTAAGAAGCCATCCGCACTTTTTAGCCTTGATCATCAAGGAATATCAATAGAGTAAGGAGTTTTTTAACCGTGAAATTAATTCAAATTCTACATCCATTATATGGACTTCAAAGACTTGCTCCATAGCCAAACCCTTCAGCATCCTCTCATATGGCACTCGCCTTCACGGCATGACATTCTGGAGAGCAGTGCCACCCGCGCTGGTATATCCCCTCTAATCAGCCCGCACTCAATTTGACAAGGATACACTCCCGAGGTTGAATTCCTGAACAGAGTTCAACAGTTGATACCGTATTCTCTGCTGCTTTTGTCCTAAGGGCTTAAGTGATTGGTATCCATATAGCAACTAGGTGAATTGAGATTTTTCCATGCTTGGTATTCCACCTAATTTGAAAAAAGTAATTCAAGCGGGCAAATGCTGGTGCAAACTATCGATTTACTAGGTGAGATATCCCATCCTCCCCGGATCTACTATGGCACAACTCCCTTCCCCCCTTGAGCATTTCGCTCATGCTCAAGTTGAGCCTGAGGAGCAAATATGATCTCCCGAACTAGGTATCAAAACCTTGCCTTGCCTGAGGACGGTAGTGTTTCAATAATACGGTATGTTACCGTACAATGATCAACCGATAGTGTACAGTAAATTACAGTGGTAAGGCACGATACCGGAAAAGGTATCTCGAACCACAAAAGTCAATGCCGGGTTATGGTGTATTTCGCTACCGGAGTTCATGTTCCGTGATGCGCTGATAAATTGAGTCACCTCCCAAGAACTGGATTATGACCAACCTCCAGAGATTGGAGGATGGCTGAGCAGGGAACTTAATTATGAGGCTTTGGTAGCATATTGTTGGAGGTGCTATCAATCGTGTGCTCGTGTGTTGCCGGGTGGAGAGGTTCTGGTGTGTATTCTCTATGGAGGTTGCTAGCTAGGGTCCACCTTAAGTATGACAGAAACTCTGCTTCTACATGTGATAGCCCTATGTCTCCGCGTATTCCCTATACATCCATTTATGCCCTACAACGTTCCTAATGTCCACACTTCGGTGTTCCTTCATACATGTGAGCGCTCCCTTTGCCTCCGCTCTCTCTGCTCACATACAGTGCTCCACTACTGGGAATTATTATTCCATCACATATAAGAAGGATTACACCCGAGAGAGCAGCAATGTTGGGTCCAGGAGGTTGCTCGCGATAAAGAGTATCTACAAACTCGAATTTTGGTTCTTCCTCCACTGCTGCAGGTTGTGACCCCTCCCCCCCAAAACGCCATTGTTGACATCAGGAAGAGGTTTTTTCCACCACCTGAGATGATAGCTTCTAGTGGGCTCACGGCAAGTACTGAAATGCATGATATTGGGTGGTAACGCATGCTGTGTAAAATTGGCGCGTAGCATCATAAGGTAACTTCCTGGACCTTACCAAACGAACCCCAAACTTAAACGAGTGACGACCTATGATGGCATTCTGAAACAACAGAGGAAATAATTGTCACCTGCAGACAATAGGTGTCAATTCTAGAATTTCGTATGAAGTAAAATTCGGATTTTTTTTTTCTCTACACTAATAGTACTAGCCCCGTTCATTTTCTAGATAAGGCATGTGTGAGTACTGTTGGGAAGCTATTTAGCTTCTCCGGTTAGCACAGCGCTGAGACTTGGATCCTGAATCACCAGATGGCCTAATAGGAGACTATTTATAGGGATATTTAGGAACGGGTAAACCTATTCAATACCATGCACTTTGCAACAAACCTTTCGGATACCATGAGCCGGGAAATGTGCCATTGAAAAAGTGAAACCTTCGCAAAGAATTACCTTACCTTTGTTTGGCCCATCATAAAATGGCAAATAAAAACGCAAAAAATAAACCGAAAAAAGAGAAAATAACCCTAATTGATTCTTTAATTTTTAATTTTTCTTATATCATAGTTAGGCAGGATATCTATGGGCTGGTCTGTCCTCACTTAAATGTGGTGGGGCTTGGGTAGTAACTTATGCCAAGAATTCGAAGAAAATCACTAAAACCCTCACCCCAGGTCTCAGTTCATGCTCGAAAATTATGGAAAAAGTTGGGGGAAATATCCAGAGGCTTTAGGTTATTTTTATATTTTATATTTTTTTAATAAAATTATTTGGCCTATGATACTTAAATAATAAAGAAACCGCCGATGATGAATGAAGGGTTTGCTTTTTGTGGCTATGTGAAACCTTTTGGATGGTATATCTCGGCCAAGGATGGTATGGGAAAGGTATGCGCAAGAATGCATGGTATTGAAAAGGTTTTCTCATTTAGGAACTCTCCAAATTTATGGTTGGGCTGGTTAGCCGTAGAAGTGGAATCTGGGTTCCCAGAACTCCACGGTAGTTACAAAGATGCCGTAGATTACGGTATTGTGAATGTAGCGACGTTGACGTGCTTGGGGGTCGTACTAGGGGTAGGGGTGAAGTATTGGGACATGCAGGGGTAGCAGAGGCCTGTGCATATACCTTGGAAGGGGTATCAAAGAACCAAAAAAAAGTAAGATAACTACTAATTAGAGTAATTCTTCAACCCCCTGCTTGTCCCAATATTTCCCCCCTCACCCGAGTAAATACAAATGAACAGGTAGGGTCTCTATCTTCACAGAACCCGATGCAATGTATCATAGGGGGAAGAGCTTTCCAGTCTGTGCCCACAACATAAAGAGCTCGGCTATTACTTTTTTGGGTTTGGGCATGTGTAGGGTTTTCGAAAAATTGACTCATAGGGCCTGATGTGCTTGAATACATTACTAGCGATGATAGCCGTTTCCGCTGGAGGCGCTCTTGGGCGCTCATCCGTCGCGGATGAGACTTGTGCTATGCCGCAGGGTAGAGCCTACTCGAGTAGAGGAGTATGGCAATCGCTACAGATACTCGAGTACACAAGGCGCAAAGGGAGCGTCGCGCAGATAGGCTCGGGGGAGAGTGAGTGGTTGGCACGGAAGCACAAACAGGGTCCCATAACACATTTCCCCTTTCCCCAGCTGTGAATGAACTCCACCATCCATCCACGATACCCTCGGTGGTGAAAAACAGGAGATATCTGTAACGTTTCACTGATAACGGCGGCTCTTGGAAAATTGCCATTAGCCTGTGGAGCGACTGTCCCATTTCCGATGATCTGATTAGTTTCAGGTCTTGGCCTGGTTTCTGTGATTAGAGCCCAGGTTAGGGCAACAGGACACTGAAGATATCATAGCCGAGTCGGTAATGTACAGGAATGACCCTAACAAATGGAGGAATCTAGAAGCTGGGGCGCCGGTAGTGAGAGAGGTGAATCCGATAACGTAACTTTGTTTTGCTACTAAGATCTGTGGGATTGGAGAGACTTGCATTAGACAACAAGGATGAAGACCGCTGCTTCTGAAAAGCCTATATTAATATGTGGCCATGTTTTGGGTGAATGTATGACAGAACACCAAGTTAAACTTCTTAACCCGCTACTTGTAAACCAAATCCCCTATGGTACGAGTGCTGCACACTAGATTCTTACCGGTCTCACTTAATTTGGTGAGCTGACAAAATTAACCGCGTGCCTAAAATGATATCAACTCAACCCTTCTCATTATGGTGCAACATCACCGAAAGAAACTCCACTGGGTCAAATATTGGCCCCCACTATAGATTCTACGGGTTTACATTTTCAATTTGTTTTTTTTTGTTGTTGTCATGAAATTAGAGTTCGTGGGGGGTGCTGTCAGTGTTGCAAAGAAGGCCTTTGATGATCGAACCCGGGGGGTTAGAAGGGGGGGGGTTTGAATCGGGGCTTCTGAAAATGGGGACCGAAGGGGGGGGTTCTTTAATGTCTTAGTAAGCAAAAATAGCAGGGACTCTGGTGGGAATTTCTACCTTTAACCCAGATATGCGAGTATTTATTGCTCAGAAGCCGGGGAATTTGCTTTTTCTGCTACATTTTGCCCTTTTTCCTATCATTTCATTTGTTTCTTTGTTTCCAGCTGCCTTCAGATATCATGTTTTACCGATTTGTTAGAAGGGGTTCTATCTTATAACCCCCCGGTTCGAAAAAGGGCGTTCCTAGCCTTCGATCATTTTTTTGATCGAACCCCCCCCTTCATTGCAACATTGGGTGCTGTTGTCATAGCCGAACTTTATGTTCCTTGATGCGCGGTTGGTTTTGTCCACGCACAATATCAATGCGTTCCTGAAAGAACCCGTAGTGGGTGACTGGGGATGAAAGCTGGGCGCAACGTGGGGCGGGGGATAATTACCCGTATGATGCGACAGGCTCAGATGAATGGGCCAGGTTGGGAAATTCAGGCTTGGGGTGACTCTTTTGAGGAGCGGCGCTTGAACCTCCCTGAGCTGTGCCACAGCCCAACAGTCAGATAGGCCCCCGATTCTCAAAGGCCACAATACCGGTGCAAGTGCCCGGCGATATGTTCTTACAAGACAGGGATTATTTCGCTGGTTAACCTAAATTAACTGTGCGAAAACATATTCCCAGGTACTTGTATTCCTTCAATGGGGATATGTATTGCCAGCCCATTTCCAAGAACTTGTTGAAGCGGATAAGGAGGCCTCTTCTTATGTCTCGTTTATCTGCTGTCCCCCACATCCATGAGTGCCGATACTTCCACTCTCATCCTGAGATTTTTGGGTCAACTCACAGGGCGATTACGGAGACCTGCTTAAGTTATTAAAGCCCTCTCACCCAGTTTCTCTCTTGATCCCCAATCCCCTCTATTTTTGTCTCCCAACGTGTGCCCCTTTCGATCCCCAACACACACCGCTTCTTCCTTCATTAGGGAATCCACGCAAAAATTGACCTCCCAGATTGCACAAAATCGCTCCAATAACCACATATCCATTAAAATCCTCTCGGAAGCACAGAAATCGTACATTTGGCCTATTAATTTTGGTAGGCTTTCCCTGTTCTGTTCAATGGTTTACACTGCTCATCATCTTTAGGATTATGGGGAATGTAGCTGATTTGGTAGACGTGGAAGGTTTTGATATCAGCCAAAAAGACTATGAGTGGAACACCTCTCGCATGGGCTGCTGGGGGTGGGCACGAGGAGGTGGTGAAAATGCTGCTGGGGCGGAATGACGTCGACCCCAACAAGCCAGATCGGTCCGGCCGTACACCACTCCTGGAGGCTGCTGGAAGGGGGTATGAGGAAATCGTAAAATTACTCCTTGGGCGGGGCGACACCGACCCCAGCAAGCCAGATCGGTCCGGCCATACACCACTCCGGGAGGCTGCTGGGGGGGGGTATGAGGAAATCGTAAAATTACTCCTTGGGCGGAAAGACGTCGACCCCAACGGGCCAGACGAGTACAGCATGGGACCGCTCTCATGGGCTGCTTTCAATGGGCGCGAGGGAACAGTTAAATTACTTCTCGGACAGGACGACATCAACCCTGACAAACCGGATAGACACGACCGAACACCACTCTGGTGGGCTGCCTCTTCTGGTTACAAGGGAGTGGTAAAATTACTCCTCGGGCGGAACGACGTCAACCCCAACAGGCCAGATCGCAATGGCCGTACACCACTCTGGGAGCCTGCTATGCTGGGGCATGAGGGAGTCGTGAAATTATTCCTCAAGCGGGACGACGTCAGCCCCGACAAGCCAGATCGGTCCGGCAGTACACCACTTTGGGAGGCTGCTAGGAAGGGGCATGAGGGAATCGTGAAATTATTCCTTAATCGGGGAGAGGTCGACCCCAACAAGCCAGGTGATGGTGACGACCAAACACCACTCTCGTGGGCTGCTAGGAACGGGCACGAGGGAGTGGTAAAACTACTCCTTGGGCGGAACGACGTCGACCCCGACAAGGTAGATCGGTTTGGCCGTACACCACTCTGGTGGGCTTCTAGGGGGGGGAACGAGGGAGTAGTGAAACTACTCCTTGGGCGGAACGACGTCAATCCCGACAAGCCAGATCTGGCCAGCCATACACCACTGTGGGGGGCTGCCAGGGAGGGGCACAAGGAAATCGTAATATTACTCCTCGAGCGGAAAGACGTCAACCCCGACAAGCCGGGTTACCACCACCAAACACCACTCTGGTGGGGTGCCAGGGAGGGGCATGAGGAAACCGTGAAATTATTCCTTAGGCGGGACGACGTGAACCCCGACAAGCCGGATCGGTCCGGCCGCACACCACTCTTGGAGGCTGCCGCGAGGGGGCACGAGCCGGTGGTCAAATTGCTACTCGGACGCGACGACGTTACCCCCGACAAACCAGATAAGCACGGGCAAAGACCGCTCCTGTTGGCCACTCATAACGGGCACGAGGGAGTTGTGAGATTGCTACTTGAACGGGAAGAGGTCGGCTCCAACGAGGCAAATCTGGACAACAAACCATCAAGGATGTTACCCGAAATTGCCACCCATCAGTTGTAGTGTTCTGCTACGTCTCCAACGCCTGCAACCCACAGAATAGCCTAAGCCCGAGGGACCGCCGCCAGCACTACCACCCTCGAATACCTTATTGATTGCCTATTTACCATTTCCGCAATAACTGCAATGGCTCCATAAACACATTTATCGCTACCACTGCCTCCCCCCTTTTCACCCTCGCCCAACCTTCTCCTTCAGCCTAAGGTACTGCCATGTGGTTATTGTGATGTTACCCCCCTTCCGGAGTGAGCCTGGCACAATAACATGACTTATTTTGTTTTCTTGGTGGCTGATCATACGCAACGGGAATGCAAATACCTATCACATACCTGCCCAACCTATTGTCCGGGTTCATGAATTTAAGCCGGGACTCTTGAGCCCCTATTTATACTCTAGAGCCCGGTTTTATAGGACAGTTATTTCTATTGTATTGAGATAAAACCACTATAGCTTGAAGTTTCTATCATATTTGAGTTTATTATTTATTGTTTTTTTTTGTTGTTCGTCTACCCTCCCTACAACCTATTGTTTCCCATTCCTCCTCTCTGATGTGTAAACGCGAAGGTTGTTTAGATATAATGGATATACAATGCGCAAGTATTCCCTCTGCCAGCGCAAAAGCAACATATAGGCTAGCTGTTCAGTGAGGCGCGATGATGATCGGTTCCTGCCATGGATGCGTCTTTAATGAAGACCTTGCTTATTATATTTGGAACGTCCTCCAAGCTTGCGCTAAAGGTGAAATTAGAAAGCCATCCGCGCTTTTTAGCCTTGATCATCAAGGAATATCAATCGAGTAAGGAGTTTTTTAACCGTGAAGTTAACTCAAATCCTACATCCACTATGGACTTCAAAGACTTGCTCTACAGCCAAACCCCCCAGCATCCTCTCAGATGGCACTCGCCTTCACGGCATGACATTCTGGAGAGCAGTGCCGCCCGCGCTGGTATACTTTCTCTAATCCGTCCGCACTCAATTTGGCCAGGATACACTCCCGGGGTTGTATTTCTGAACAGAGTTCAACAGTTGATACCGGATTCTCTGCCCCTTTGGTCCTAAGTGCATGGCTTAACCGGTCGGTACCCATATACCAACTAGGCACATAACGAGATCTCCAAGTATGCCCGGTATTTCTACCTCAATTTGAGAAGGGCAACCTGCTGTGCGATATCGATCTAAGAGCGAGTTGAGATATGCCATCATCCCCTAGTCTTTCTTTTGCCTACTAGAGCTTTCTCTTTTTTTATCCCTCCGGGCATTATATCCATCCTCAGGTTACTTGTGACGAACATACATGATTTTCGGAGACAGCTGCAAGGTAGCAAAACCCTACACTGCCTAAGGACGGAAGTAAGTGTGCTCAGTGTTAAAAAAGTTGAAAACCCTGAGCTTATTTTCTTATTTCATATAAGCCTGGCACACCCCGAAAAAGTTACGATTACTTTACCTTGCCATTCAATATTGGGAGGGGTGCCAAGGGAAATAACTCAAACCTATGAAGGCTAGAAAGGGGCAGTTGGTGGACGGGGGCTCGCTGGCCCCAGATAGTGTGAAGATTCTAGTGACTACTGCTTCCGAAATGCTTACATTCACATGTAGCGACGCTTTAGATGAATTTGTGGCGGGACAAAGATCTAAACCTCCTAATTCACTAAACCAAATCTCGCAAAGCCTCCAAGTACTTGAATATTCATGACTAGAAGACAGCATGTAGGATAACATTGGGAGGAGTCATTGAGGAAGAGTAACGACCATATGCATCGCTTCCGGGAGGGGTGACATAATCAGATATCTTAGAATAGGTTGGATAAGGTCACAACACCAGATGTGATGGACAGCAGTCTGGAAACCGACACCCCCAAGAATATTCTCCAGGATGTTCCTAAAAAGCGCGTAGAAGCAATAGTACTCTGATAGATACATATCCAGATTCTTTCCGGTCTCGCGGGATACCGGCATCGGCGGGATCCTTCGAGAAGCCACAATCTGTCGCATAAGACAAAAGATCAAGGCAATGAATGACTGAGGGGTTTGGGGCAGGGACAATTGCGGCGCAACTCGTGATCATATAAAAGGACCGGGTGGAGAGTAGGCGAGGCTTTCCCGATTGAGCCACGGCCTAACAGTCGGATAAGAGCCTCTGAGACCCAATTTCCTCCAACACGGAGGGACATGAGGGGCATTTCAACCCCAGGGTCGTTTTACGAGTGCCAAGTCTCTATGATAGTAGGTTAGTTTTGTTTAGGGAAAATAAGCATTACGGACCCCAAAGTTTTTCGACTCGAAAAACCTGTATACTGGTGACTGTTTTTCCACCCCGGGGTGAATTCCTCTCAGAATTGCGCCAAGTATTTGTTTTCGTAGGCGAGGAGGGCTCCACTGTCCAGCTAATCCACTTTACCCTTTGCCGGTGCCTCAGCTCTCCCCCCCCTCCCAGCCGTCCCCCGTTTGGCGTCTTTTCAATCCGAAAATGTGCGCCAGAAATTGGATGATTTCCAAGCCCCATTGCAACTACAACTGCAAACATAATTCAAAAGAAAAGAAAAAACCTAACCGAGAAGGGTTCCCGCCAGCCACCCAATCAAATTTGAAAAAAATGACACTCCCCGCGGTATAACATCGTACCTTAATGGTAGAATAATCCCGGAGGTGTTATAGGATGTTGTAGTATATAAGAGTCGAGAAAGTGCGGATATCTGGGGGTGGAGATATGAAGGAGCACAGAAGTGTGGACACGTCTGCGCCCACTCCCGTTAGAGCGTGACCGGATATACTGTACAGGGCTAGACTGTCGCACCCTACTCCAGAATGAGCCGCCAAGAACCCAGACCACAGAGTCTAGTTCACTAATTTCTACTATGGGCGTTCACTCTTTCAATATTCGCTGGCGTGACGGCTGGGCACTGTTCCTTACAGCTAAGTATTCATTATAACGAGATTCATTTTAGCCAGGTGCGACTGCTAGATGCAGAAATTTTCACTTATTAAGTGGCCATTCGCTGGCTACTTCAAATAGACAACTTGCTCCTCGACACCCACAACCTTCAGCAACCTTGAGCCACCTCTTCACCTCAACCATACTTCAGCTCTCATCCCGGGATTTTTGGTACAGCTCACTTGACAATTGCAGAAGCCTGCTTAAATTTTCCGAATTCAGGGGAGGCCAAAGCTCTCGACCAGCCCCTCTCTTGGTATCCAACCGACACCCTTCTCGTTCTCCTGAGTGCTTCCTCTTGGCCCCAACACATACTGCTTTTCGCACATCCTTCTCTGCACTGGGGAATCCACGCAACAAGTGACCTTTCGGATTGCGCGGAATTGCTTGCGCCAACCACTGCAATAGCCACTATCCACTAAAAACCTCTCGAAGGCACAAAAGCCGTATATTTGTCCTATTAGTTTCGATAAACTTTCCCAGTTCAGCGGCCTACACTAGGAATTCTTTTAGGGGTTACTGAGATTATAGCAGGTTTGGTAGAGGTTAAGGGTTGCGATATCAACCAGAACGACTCAATGGCTATTATATCTCTCGAGTGGGCTGCTCGCAATGGCCACGAAGACGTTGTAGAATTACTACTCGGACAGGACAACATCGAGCCCGACAAGCCCAATGAGGGCGGCTATACACCACTCTGGTGTGCTGCCATCAATGGGCATGAGGAAGTGGTCAAACTATTACTCGAACGGGACGACGTCTATCCCGACAGATCAGATCACTGCGGCCGAACACCACTCTGGTCGGCTGCTGAATATGGCCATGAGGGAGTGGTGAAAACGCTACTTAGGCGGGACGACATTGACCCTAATAGACTTGATGAGGACGGCCAGACACCACTCGGGGTAGCTGCTGCGATCGGGCGCGAGGGAGTGGTGAAAATACTACTTGGGCGGGAGAACATCAACCCCGATACGCCGGATCATTACGGTGGGACGCCACTCTGGTGGGCTGCTTTCATGGGACACGAGGGAGTGGTGAAAGCCCTTCTCGGACGGGACGACGTCGACCCCAATAAGCCAATTGACTACCACCAAATGCCACTCTCGTGGGCTATTTTCAATGGGTACCAGAACATGGTGAACCTACTACTCGAACAGTATAGCGTCGATCCCTACGGCGAGTGGAGCGAGGTCGGCCAAACACCACTCTGGTGGGCAGCCCTGAATGGGCATGAGGGAGTGGTGAAAATATTACTCGGACAGAACGTGAGAGCCGACGACCAGGATGATCAAGGCCGCACGCCCCTCTCGAGGGCTGCTGAGAATGGGCATGAAGAAGTGGTCAAATTACTGCTCGGGCGAGATGACGTCAACCCAGACAAACCAGACAAGTGCGGGCGAAGGCCACTCTGGTGGGCCGCTCACAATGGGCACGCGGGAGTAGTAAGATTACTGAGCGGGCTGGAGCAGTTGGAAAAGCTGCTCGGCATTTTTGTTTTAGTTCATGAAAGCAGGGAGGTTAAGAAAGATGTTTCATTGACGGACGGATAGAACAATGGAAAGCATGGAGGCTACGGAAATGAAGGAAGTTTTCTTTTGTCATACATTTCTTTTGTTCAGGGATAACACAGAATGTTTATTTCATTTGTTTCTTTGAAGGATGGACAAGGCTATAAGGAGATATGCAGAAAGAAGTGGAAATGTGTGGTGATGGTTGGAAGACTGAGAATGGTGTTTTGTTTTCCATATATACTCCTGTCATTACCCTTAGTTCAGCAAGTAAAAACTACGTACGATGAATATACCTCTAGTTGCTCGCTGTCATTATCCTCTCCCACTATTGCTCTTTCGGTGCCGTATTTGCTCTTATTTCGTTTGGAAAGAGCTCGCCCTGAACAGCTCTTTCCCGGTATGGCCAAACACCACTCGGGGACGCTGCTGGATATGGCCGTGCACGAGTGATAGCCCTGCTGCGGCCCAAACATCTGCCCCCCATAGCACTACCTAAGCCCGCGGAGTCATCTCCCTCGTTACCGATATCGTACCAATAACTTATCTGCCGCCCTTGCAATGACCACAATTGCCCCATAAGCCTGTTCTTCGCCACCACCAGTTCCCTACCCTCACCCTACCCTTTCCCGCCCCTTAAACCACTGCTTTATGGTAATTTCCATCTTATCGTACCTTTCGCTCCGATGCAATCCTACCATCAAAACGCCGCTCAAAGTACTGTTTATTTTTTTTGGTGGAAGGAAGTCACATGCAATGGGAATGTAGATATCCATCACGTACCTGTCCGGCCCTCTATCCTGATTTTCCTCCGGGGGGAAGGTCAATATTGTGACCTTCCCTTTAAAATCCGGATTTTACTGTTATGGGAGGACTTTTTCGAGTATATTGAGACAAGCCAGTAAAGCAGTGCGCCCCGAAATTTTCAGCATACCCACTTTTTCTACAATATACAGTATTAGTTTCCCCTTCCATCTCTTTTTCAAGTGTAAACGCGCCGGTTGTTTAGATATAATGGGGAAAAATATACAGTGCAACCATTTCCTACACCCGTGCAAAGCGACCTAAGAGTTCGTTATTCTGTAAGATATAGAGGTAGTCACTGTGGACATGGCCTAATGCGGAACCTACCATCCAGAAAGTTCTCCGGGCTTGGGCTCGGAGGTGGAGTTGGAAGGTTCCCCGTACCTTTTATTCTTGCCTACCAAGGAAAATTATCATGGCAGGGGGCCCTTTATCAGTGGAGCCAGCTCCAGTTTCACAAACACCGTATCAGCTCCCAAAACCCGTTATGTAGTCATATCCTTCTACCGGTATGATATATCATCTTAAGGGGTTGCCACTTAGATAGTGTGCCACTTCAGAAATCAGTTCTGTCAGTGCTATTATAGCTTCTCCAATCCAGCACACAACTTGACCTCCCGAACGCGCTAATAATATTGCTTTTCTGTGCTGAGCAATTCTATCGCAATCTCCCCATATTTGGGCATAAATTTGTGGCTCAAGCATATTAAACTAGGGAAGCAGATAAACCAGCGGTACACGGTAGTGTGAGAGGACTTTCTTGGAACTCGAGCACTGTGGAGGAAAGGCGGGGGTGATGACTCCTACAACTTCCTTCGCACTCCTCTAAAACTAAACTGATGGTAAAGACAGGTGTCTTAGTTATGCAAAATTAAAGAATCCTCACCCTTCCATGGATCACAACACCTATTCCTACATCTCCCTCAATTCCTACACCCTCCTTCCACCCCCGTGATAGCAAAGACACGTCGGTAAAAACCTTCTTAGATCGCTAAAGCGCTGGAACGATCCATCACACTCCCGAACAATTAGTAACTTTCCTACAGCTTCTAGGACTAACTACAACCTTTAACAAAATGCTCGATATCCTTACAATATATTACCTTCGTGAATAGCGAGTTTTTCGGGCATATCTAGTATTGCACACGAATTTTATAAGGGTGCTCGAAGGGGCCGTGATACTACTCAATACCAACTTCTGAGCAGACTGGGATATTTCATCCTCCTCCATGCTCCTCCATTGGGGTACTACAAAAAATTTCTTCCTACGGCATTCTATCCATGGTCGGGTCCAGACTCACGAACCCATATGATCTCCCAAGCCAGACAGGGAAGCCTCACCTCGCGCTCTGACAGTAGCCCCTTAGCTGTACACTAAGTTGCCCTATTATTTTTAATACCTTACCTTAAATTATAGGGGTGCGGTATGGTATGATACCATACTAGGAAACGGTATCTCTAACTATAAAACTTGATCCCGGGCAATAGTATCTTTTACTATAATACAGGAGTTCATTTCGCAGACAGTACTAATAAATTAAGGTTCCTTATGACGAGCAGATATTACATCGCCGCGCAGGGGTTGGAAGGTGGTTAGAAAAAGACTTAATATGAGGCTTTAATAGCACATGAGGAGGATTGCGCGCAGGATGGCACCGCAGCGGAGCAAATCCGGGCTAAGTTCAGGAGGTTCTTGTTTGCCGGAGATTAGGTGCATTTAGGAACCTGGATTTGGCTTTCTTCTCCTTGCCCAAGGTCCTGTGCAACTCCCTCCTCCCAACATTATTATCCAGATCAAAGGTGTACCCTCGTATTGGCCAGGCTAATAGCTTCGGGTAGGTTCGCGGCCAGTTATTGAACTACATCATATTAAATGGTATTGTATGCGGTGTAAAGTTACCATTTGAACGCTAATTTTTTTAGTTGAGTGATGATCTGTGATGGTACTATAATACAATATGGGAAACACTGCACATAACTGAGTCACCTGCTTGGAGATAGTAGCGATCAATTCTAAGATTCTTTATGAACAGACCGAAGTAGAGTTCAGCTTCCTTTGTGCATACTGTGGCATCAGCAGTTGCTTCGCTTGTGTTCTAGATACAGTATGCTAAGAGTATCGCTAGAGATATATTTTGCTGCCTCGGTCAGCATAATGGTAAGCATTGGATCCTGATTCCTGAATCATCCAAGACTAAAATAGGAGACTATTTATCAGCACATATAAGAACCCTTTGGAATACTAATTAGGTTAGTTGGCTGTAGAAATGGAACTTGGTTTGACGAAGTTCTCGGTGGTTGAAAAGATGGGATAGGTTATTAAACTATGCCATTGCTGATGATCTATCTCAAGTCTTGACCTAGTTATGGTCGCTAGAGCCTAGATTACGGTATCGGGACATTCAAGACTGCCGAGTCCCCCATGTAGGGGAATGGTTCGTGTAGAGGAATTGAGAAGCTGGCACAAGCGGTAGAGGGGGTGGTGGATCCCATGAGGCAGTTTTGTTTTGCTATGGAGATCCGGGAGTGGGTGAGACTTATATTAGATAAAAAGGACGAACCACAAGGAATGGGAGGGGAAGCCCAAGTCCTAACAAGTCGTGATGTTAGCTCATTGGTGTTGGACAGCTTGTGTGATCGGGACTGAATACGGAAGGTAACAGTTGTGGGTCCTTACCCAGGCCCGACCATCCAGAAGGAACAGTCAGCTACGGGGATGCTAGGTTCCGCATCAAAACGAGTTGTGGACGAGGTGAAAGAGGCACTGGGAGAAACAACACAAACCTAGAGCATCTAGAAAGGGTTAATTGGTGGTTGGGGGCTGCGAATTCCGGGTGTTGTGAAGGTGTTGGAGACTACTTCCTCAGGGAAGCTCACATCCATGTACGGCGACCCTTTAGATGAATACGCTGCAGAACACTGAGTTACGCTCGAGTTAAGCTTCTCAATACACCAGCCCAAATTTCCCAAAAGTCGCCAGGAACTCGAATATTCGTGACTGGAAGATAGTACTGTAGAGCAAAATCGGGAAGTATCGCTAGGGAAGAGCAATGACCATATAATATATGCGTCACTTCCAGGAGAGGCGATACCATCCAATGCTTCGTACGAGGTTAGGTGAAGATGCAATCCTAGTTGTATTTATTTGAAGAAAATTCATAAGGCACCTCTAAAATATGCGTAGAAACAACGGCGCTGTAGAAGCTATGATACATCAAGCTACCCACTCACAGATACATATCCAGACCCTTGCCGGTCTCGCGTAATGATGGTATAATAATCCCAATAGTAGAATGTTGTATTAGGAGCAGAGATGAGCGCAGGCAAAGGGAAGCGCACATGACATGGAGGAACACTGAAGTGTGGACAACCGAACGTTCTAAGGGATGGAGGGATGTACTCGGGTGTGGACGTGGGTTATCGGACAGACAGGGACTAAAAACATATGAGGATACATATATTTTTAATCCCTGTCTGTCCGATCACCCACGTCCCAACCTTAGTATAGGGCATACGAGGAGACATAGCGCTACACATGGACTAGCAGAGTCTTCACTACTAAGGTGAACCGTAGCTAGCAACCTCCATAGAGAACATACCCTCAATATCTCCTCCCGTAACACACGAGCACATGATCGTACCACCTCCATCACGTACTCGAGTAATTGCAAAGCGATCCCGCAAGAAGCCACAATCGGTCACCAGGATAAATGCTTGACGCAATGGGTTGGGGCTGGGAGACCGGATAAATGGAGCAGGTTGGGAGAAAGAGGCGTTTAGTGTGGCTACTTTGTGGAGCGGAGCTAGAACCCCAATGAATTGCGCCACCGCCTAAGAGTGGGATGGGTCACTAAATCTCAATAGCCACAATATTCCTTCAATAGCAACCTGTTGCCAAGAACTTGTTGTGGGCTCCCCTATCCCCTCAATCCGCTCCACCATTCACCCGTATTCTGCTCTACTTCCGTTCTCATTCCGACCCCTTTAGTACCCGAGAACAACTCGACAACTACAGAAACCTACGTTATCTAGATTCGCACCTAGTCAAGCAAGTCCCTCTCCCGATGTCCAACTTGGACTTTTTCTCGATCTCCAGCGTGCCCTCGTGACATCCAACGGACACCGTTTCTCGAATATTCTTCTCTGTATTGGAGGATCCGCGCGAAAAGTGACCTTTCAGACTGCGCGAGACTGCTCGCGCTGACGACTGCAATAACCACACACCCGGTAAAATCCTCTCGGGAGCGCGGGAGCCGTATACGTGCCGTGTCGATTTCGGTAAACCTTCCAAGTCCAACGATCTCTGCGCATTATTTCCGGGATTGCTGAGATTGTGTCTGGTTTAGCGGAGGTGGAAGGCTGTGATATCAACTAAAAAGATAGCATGGGTAGCCCACCTCTCGGGTGGGCTGCTATGAATGGGCATGAGGGTGTGGTGAAAGTACTACTGGCACGGGATGACATCGACCCCAACAAGACAAACGGTGCGGGCCAAGCGCCACTCTGGTGGGCTGCCCGCAAGGGGCACCAGGGGGTGGTGGGGATACTACTCGGTCGGGACGACATCGACCCCAACAAACCAGAAGACGAAGGCGGAACACCACTCGCGTGGGCTGCCCGCAATGGGCACGAGGGAGTGGTGAAAATCCTACTCGGACGGGACGACGTCGACCCCAACAAACCAGACAAGTACGGCCGAACACCACTCTGGTGGGCTGCTTACACTAACCGTGAGGGAGTGGCGAAAGCACTACTGGCACGAGATGACATCGACCCCAACAAGCCAGACAACGAAGGCCGAGCACCACTTGCGTGGGCTGCCCAGAATGGGCGCGATGTCATGGTAGGAATATTGCTTGGACAGAACAACATCAACCCCGACAAGCCAGACAAGTACGGTAAAACGCCGCTCTTGTATGCTGCTAGAAATGGCCACACGCAAGTGATAGCCCTGCTACAGCCTCGAACAGCTGCCGCCCACGTACCACCCACCTAAGCCCAAAGAGACATCGCCCTCGTTACCACTTTCCGATATCGTACTGATAACATAGTGCCGCTCTCGCAATAGCCGCACCCGCTCTATAAGTCCGCTTGTCGCCGCCACCGCCTCCCTACCCTCACCTCACTCAACCTTCTCCTGCCCCTTAAAACACTGCCTTGTGATAATCCCCATCTTACCTCCCTTTTCGGGGTAAGTTTAATACAAAGACACCACTTAAAGTCCCTATCTCCTTAGCGGAATGGAGTCGCATGCGATGGGGATGCACGCACCTTCCTGGCCCTCTATCCTCCGGAGTCTTCTCACGGGGTCGGGCGAGATTCCCGAGCTTCCGTCCAAAACCCAGATTTTAGCATTATAAGAGGGCTATTTCTATCTTATTACGATAAGCCGGTGTGGCTTGAAATTTCCATCATATTTACTTCTATTGCTTTCTCTTTAGTTATTCATTTACTTTTTCTACAATTTATTGTTTCCTCTTTCCTCTCCGAAGTACGGACGCGACGGTTGTTTAGATATAGAGGACAAATTACACAGTGCAGCTACTTCCTACACCCGTGCAAAGCGACATAAGAACTACCGGTAGCTATTCGGTAAAGTATGATGGTGGTCGGGTTCCACTATGAACATGATTAAATGGAGATCCTGCCTATCCATAACCCCCTCCAAGCTTGAACTCAAAGGCGAGGTTGGAAGGTTGTCCGCACTTTTCAGTCCTGCTTACCAAAGAAAATTGGCACGGTAGGGAGTCTTTCATTTGTGGAAACAACCCCCAATTATAATCCTACAACCACCGTATAATCTCAAAAAAACCCCTACCCAGCCAAACTTTCTGTATCGTCTTAGACGCCTGCCACCGCACGGTGTGCCATTTTGGAGAGTACTTGTGGTACCCGGCCCGCACTAGTATGCTTTCTCCGACCCGCCCACACGCAACTTGGTCACCTGCTTTTCCTGATGGGACTCAGCAGGTGTTGCCGTAATCCCTGCTTTTTTGGTCGCCAATGCCTGGCTCAAATGCTTTATATTTGTTACCTGCATATCGTAACTATAATTGGTGCATAACGGGATTTTCAAGTACGTCCGGTATTCTACCTTAATTTGGCAAGAGTGATTGAATGGACTACGGTGGTCAATACCGACCTATGAGGGGGTTGAGATATCTACTCCCAAAATCTCCTTGCGCCCACTGTAACTTTTTCCCCTCTGCGAGCATTCCATCCACGCTCAGATCAGGCGTCGCGATCCTATTTAATCCCAGCTAGGAAAGGCAAAACTCCCCCTTCCCCTAAGGGAGTGGTGTTCGAATGATACCCTACCTTACTGTATTGTGAAGTGCTTTGTCAAAAGTCATCGCTGGTGGCCATGTTTATACCTAAACTGATGCTTTTTTAGGGTTCCAGAACTCGACCACCTACTGTGCAAGTAAGTCAATTCCGGGTAAAATAGTGGTTCTTAGCACTCAACTTGTGATATTTCAACATTGGAGCATAAGGTGCAATATTGAATGAACTGTGGCAATGCGAAATTGGAAACTCTTGGGATATGTATCTTTTCTACGAGCATCCATACAAATTCTCAGCACTTAGCTCATGTTTTAGGAGGGGCTATGTAAATTGACAGGTGTTTCCACAGAACAAAGGGATATGTTACAGTATAGAAATATGAATTTCGGATTTTCTAACTCTTTGGCTATTTGTTGATATATTTCGTTTCAGCCGAATAAGCCATGGGGATGGGGAACCGGGATTTTCAGAGACTCCGAGTTTCGGGCTTTTTCATGTGCTTTCAGAGCTACTCGGATCCACCAACAATCACTTTTGTCCAAGAACTGTACTTAACTGATACTATAAGATAAATTACTGCGGTAAGACTTGATATGGCAAGAGGTATCATATCTCTACACCCGGAGGACAAAAGTGCATGAGTTTTTGTGAAACGAAAAAAAAAAGATCGCTATAAAAAAATCACCGAAAACTTTTTCAAGACAAGAATCCTCCCCAATGCCCCACCACACGACGCACCAGCACATGCCAAAGAAATAATACCAAGAAGGATGCAGAGGCCTTACTCCGCCTGGTACGAACTCTGTCTTATACGCTTATAAAGGGTGGATTTAGGCTGGAGTGTATTACAGTAGAGTGGGTCCACCGCAGGCCACAACCTAGGCCATCCGGCAACCATCAACTGAGACAGAGTTGTTGTGCATATGACTAGAAGCTTGGCAAGAGACTCTATCTTCTTTACTGTGACTGTGAGTTCTGAGAGAGACTTGACTTGGGCATGCTGGGACTCCGCGCCGGGGGTCCGTAGAGGCGTGGTTGTGGTAGTTGGTGCTTTGTATGTTTTATTCCTAATGAGAAGATTTCTTTTTGGCGATGGCTCCGTTGCACAAAAACTCATGCACTTTTGTCTTCCGGGTATACTACAGTAGGTCATGCTACAGAAAGTGCTGACTCGGATAAATTAAGTTCCTTGCGATAGGGGGTTTTTAGACTGTCGACCTGCGGAGGTTGGGAGATTGGGGGGACAAAAGACTTCAATATGATGCTTGGGCAGCATGAGGAGAGGTCTCTGTGCAGGAGGCTGCTACTGGGAAGGCGATTTGGGTGTGCCGAGTTCCTGGTATGATATCATAGAAATGCCGGGTGCCTTCAAACCCTTAAAATAGATTTTCTTCCCCACTTCTGTGTGTCACGTGGAGCCCCCAATTCTCCCTCTCACACTTTTATTGGGATCAAAAGTTTTTCCCTATTGGCCTGGCTAATATCTTTTGGTTGATTTGGGGTAAGTTACTATGCTGTATCATATTGAATCCTATACTATGCAATGTAGAAATAAAATCACAGTTAGAACACTAGAATGAGCCGAGTGACCATCAGTGATGGAATTATAAGCAACGAGGAAATAATGGCCATAGGCTACCCGCCCGAAAATAATACCAGCCAATTGTAGAAACTCCTACGGCCAGACCCAAGTAGAGCTCGGTTGTTTTTTTGTAGACACGGTTCTGGACCAATCACTGTAGTTTTATTCATTCCAAATACAACCTATTAAGAGTGTCAGTAGGGATTTACTCTGCTGCCTCGATTGGGTTAGCGGTAAATTCTGCGCCCTAGGGGGCTATCTGTCAGTGCATTTGATGTCTTATTGAACTACTTCTTAGGTTAGTTAGCTATACAGTTCTATGGTAAATAAGCCAAACAAACCAGAAGCATATGAGCAGGCCATCCAGGTAGCATCCCCATTCTACCATCATACCCTCACTCGATTCCTCTTCCTTCTCCGGGGGGGCGGGTACCAAAAATGAGGCGAAAAGGGGGTAAAAAATGAGCTTTCACCACTTCGGCAAACTAGGCTAGAATATTGGCCATCCTGGCGATGCTTAGTACTATCATGGTGGCTGTATTTCGGAGAAAGGGAAGCTGTGACGGGGGTAGGGGGAAGAATAAAAATTGGAAAGGGCCCTAGTAGTGGGGGAATAGGGGGAGCGAAGGATAGTAGGATGGTTGGGGGCCCTACAAGTAGGGCTGGTGTGGTGATGGTAAAGCATAATATTATTATTATCTTGGTGGGATGATGTTGTGATATTGCGCAGGTAGGTGATATCGAGAATTTGAGTAATGCACCTACGACTAAGTGAAGCAGAGGCTACAACGGCAGCTGTTAAGCCCAGTTCAGCGACTTTCTCGGTGTATTCAGGAAACCAAGGTGAGTGTGAGCGGATTGGAGAAGGTATACCGGCACACGGAGGCACAGCACCCAAGTTTTGTAGGTTCTACAAGCTGGGTTTTCTTCCTTTACCCTTTGTGGAACATACAAAACTTAGGAGCTGTACCTCCGTAGGCTGACTGCTGCCCCCAAAAACTGCTCTCCTGGGCTGGTGATCTTCCTTTAGGACAGTGGGTGAAGGTCCAAGTAGAACAGCGAGTTTCAAAATTCTGTCCAGTAACCCATTTATAGAATAGAACGGGGGTCAATTCCTCACCTAAGACTCCTTAATGCTTTAATTCTCCTCGCATAAGGAGATAAATTTAGTGGATTACTCTTGTACAACCTCCGGAAATTAAATGTTTAAAACACGGTTACTCAATTGGCTCTAGCTTACCGAATGCTCTAATCAAACCCCCAAAAGCCAGATCTTCGTTTTCCGATTTTTTCCGCAGGAGACTGCACTCGAGTACGAGTTAATACGGTATTTGAATTCGCAGCAGTCCGCTCTCTCGAGCAGTCCCTCTCCCGATCTCTAACGCACATCCTTTCTCGATCCCCAACCAGCACCCTCTTTCTATCTCCGACGGACCATCTCTGGAATATTCTTCGCCATCTTGGGGAACCCACGCAAAAAAGAGACGTTTTAGATTGGGTGGTGTTGCTCGCACCGAAGCCATTTCACCACTGAAACGGTATTCGCATCTACCAAAATCCTCCTGAGGGCACAGAAACTGTATGTTTACCCTTTCCTTGTTCAACGGTCTACACTACGCAGTATCTTTGGGCTTGCTAAGATTGTAGCTGGTTTGGTAGAGGTGGAAGCTTGTGAGATCGGCCAAAAAGACAGCATGGGTAATACACCTCTCGCGTGGGCTGCCCGCAATGGACACGAGGGGGTGGTGAAATTACTACTCGGAGGGGACAACATCGAGCCCGACAAGCCCGATGAGGGCGGCCATACACCGCTCTGGTGTGCTGCCATCAAAGGGCATGAGGAAGTAGTCAAAATACTACTTGAACGGGATGACGTCTATCCCGACAAATCAGATAACTGCGGCCAAACACCACTCTGGTCGGCTGCTGTATATGGCCATGAGGGAGTGGTGAAAATGCTACTTAGACGGGACGATGTCAACCCTGACAAGCCAGATCTGTGCGGCCAAACGCCACTCTGGTGGGCTGCTTACAATGGGCGCGAGGGAGTGGTGAAAATGCTCCTCGCACGGGACGACGTCGACCCTAACAAGCCAAATATGCACGGTCAAAAACCGCTCTGGTGGGCTACTTATCATGGACACGAGGGAGTGGTGAAAATGCTACTGGAACGAGACAACCTCAACCTCAACAAGCCAGATGACAATTGCCGAATACCACTCCAGGGGGCACCAGATGTAGCCGCATGAGAGTGGTATCATAGCTCTATTACCGATGTCTACGACCCATGCACGACCTAAGCCCTGTCAGAGTTGATGGAAGCGGATAGATGAGGGACAAGACGGGAAAATGGCTTTAGTGATTTCATTTGTTCCAGACGGAAGGATAGACGGATGCATTCCTGGTTAAGTCTTTCCTTCATTCTTATTACGGAGGTACGCAGACAAATGGGATTATGCATGAAGGAGAGGTTGGCAGGTGTGGCAGACGATAGAATGACTGAGATGGGTTTATTATTCTTATAATTATAGACTTATGTTTGGTTAGTTAGTTTTGAAGATGACGAGCGAATGAAGTTTCTGATTTTCCCTACCCTTTAGTTAAGCTTTAGTCTAGTTCGACCGTTTGACCGTTACGCGATTCACCCCCCGCAACAAGCCTGCAGAGCCGACGTCTTCCTCAGTGCCTCCAGATTCCTACTAATAACTGGGTGCCATTTCTGCAGGGGCCGCAGCAACTCATAAACATGTCTATCGTTGCCGCTGCCCCCTCCTCACCAGTGCCCAACCTCCCCCCGTAGCTTAAATCACCGCCCTGGGGCAAACCTCCTTCCTGCTTTTCCATCCAGAATCGCCATGCCACAGAAACACCGTTTAAACCATCCCCCTTCCCCATCCCTTCGGTGGAAGGAAATCATATCATACGCATTGGGGCTATGCATATCTGTCGCACATCTGTTCAACCAGCTATCGGGATTTTTCTTAAGGAGTCAGGTCAGGATTTCTGAGCCTCTTTGTGGTCTAGGGTATGGCACTATGGGGGATTGGGGGAGGGGGGCAGTTCTATTATAATATTATTAGTGAGATAAGCCTCTGCGACCTGAAATTTTCACCATAATTACTTTTTTTCTCTACTTTTTTGGTATTTATTTATTCTTTCTACAACTTATTATTTCCCCTGATTTTATAGACGCGATACGGGACGAGTGGCCTGGACGCGGAAGGGTTTAAAGCACCGCCTCGGTATATCATCGTCAATCTTCTCCTTCCGGACACTTGTGCTAAAGTAACAAAAGGTCAAGACAAGGGCTACTTGACGCTTATGGGGCAACACGGGATTACAGTAGACAAAGGGGGAAGATGGGGAGAAAGCGAAGATTGGCTGTTGGTATGGCGGAGGCTTTGCGCCAACCATAAGAAGTCGTGTGGAGGGTTTTCCACTAGAACAGTCATATTCACCACCTTCTAGCTAGTGACAAATCTTCATCTATGAGAAACAGTTTCCAGGATTCTACTCTCCCTTTAGAACTCTATCTAAACTAGTTAAGGTATTGCCGAGAGAGTTATGGTTAGTACATGGCTCTTTGCACAATTATTTCTTTTAAAGATTTTGAATGGTAGCCAACAATTCTTTAATAATCCGTAAGTGCTTGGATAGATATTTGAAAGAATTTAAGACCATGATATCAAATTTTCGATATTTTTGTAGCTTGACAAGGTATGATATTGGGCGGAAGGCGTGAAGTATGATACCGTAGCATAGTTTGGGCTGCTACGCCCCGCTCCTCTCGCCAATTTTGTCACCAGCCTCAGCCGCTTTAGGAGTGGCGCATGAACCCCTACCATAGTTCAGTTAGTAAGCTACAGTAGGAGACCCCATATTTTCTTGATAAACAAGAGCAGCCCACCCCAAGCCACTTCGCAACTAGCAAACGTCGCAGTCAGCTCTGCGAATAGAGTGAAGGTGCCCCAAGCCGGAGCGAAAGTTCGGAGTTGGAGCTCTTGGCCAACATTTGAGAGGGAAGAAGGCCTCTTTGCAGCAAGAAGTTTGTGTCATTGGGTATTCCTTGTTTTTCCCCAGCGTTGTATGGGCACGGTTGCTTCTCTACTGTAAGGCTTCGGATTTCTAAATTCTAACTTTGGTCTATGCACCGGGGCTCCGGCACTCCACTAGTGATCTGCGAAATCCCTATTTTTTCAAGTTCGCTAGCAACCACGGTTGTCACGGAGATAGCGATCTTTACTTGAGTAACTCTAATAGGGCATCCCTAGCCAAAGGGGTTGTTGTGGATAAGGAGGCTTCCAATGTCCTGTCAACCCACTTCCCCCTTCACGAGTACTTGGCAAATTCAAAAGTATTCGGAAATGGTCAGTATGCTTGGCACCAAGCATTAAACCCTTGGGGTACTTGAATTGCCTAAAAGAGATCAGATTGGAAGCGAGAAAGTGGAAAAAAAGGAAAACAGAGAGCAATTTATACGAAAGAGAGAGGAAAGCTGAGGTAGTTTAGGACTGAAATTTATTGCCACCATTGGCAGCCATGCACCGTATCATGACATCTGGTAATTTAACAATCTCATGATTAATTTCTTCAATCGTGATCTTGTCCCACTCCTCCTGAAGAACCTTTCCCATTTCCAGAGGTGTTGTAATTCGTTCTACCCCCCGACGCCGCAGTATCCTCCATTTCATAAGCCTCCATATATGCTCGATTGGATTTAGGTCAGATGAGTTCGGAGGCCACTTAACCTTTGATATGGCTTCTCTTTCTCGCTCCTGATTGGTGAAACTAGAATTATGGGAGGGGGCATTATCCTCCATTAGTAAAAAGTGAGGGTTGAGAACTCGCTGTTCATGGCAGGCTAACCATAGTAGTGGCCAGCACAGTGCTGTCACATATCGCCAAGAATCAATTCCTTTGGCATCCTTTCGTTGAGCACGAACAATTTTAAACTTCTTAGCCCGCCATGACTGTGACACTGTTAACTTCTCCCCCCGCTCTTTGGCAGCTGCCCGAAGACTCTTCGCAGCTCGCAATGCTGGCAATTCCACCTCCTTCAATACCCGCCACTCCTCCGTCCCCCTCCATTCAGCATTTAGCTGATCCTCCTTCCTCGCTGCCTCCTTATTCCATTCTCCCACTGCTCTTGTTGCCTCTGCTTTCGCCTCCTTTGTTTCCTTTGCCCAAATATGAAACGGGCCTTTCCAATTCCACCCAATCATTCCCCAGCACATGATGGTTGTACCATTTTTCTTTTTTGTACCAACACAGTCGTCATGCCACTGCTCTGCCTTTTCTCGCCACACTAGATTGACACCAAAGCAAGCTCCAACTTCTATAGACATCTCGTCCGTGAAAGCATAGTTTGCCCACTGGCTAGCAGGTAGCCAATATTCTCTTTCTTCACAGTATTTCTAAACATTTGTATATTAGTTATCATTATTAGCTTTAGAAGTAGGATCAATTCTTACCAAACGTAATTTTTTGTTTTCTGCTGTGAGAATCGGCTTGAACTCCTCATGGTAAGCACCAATTTTTCTTTCCTTCAAGGCACGTAACAGTGTTGTTACACCTACATGTGAGAACCCAGCTTCTCGTTGAATATCAACCATCTGCATTCTTCTTGTATCAAAATCTCTTTTGATAAAGGCTACTAGCCTATCTTTATCCTCTTTACTCAGGAGAGCAGGTCTTCCGGAGCGCGCATTTGAGTCCAGATTCGTACGGGAGATTAATTCGTTGAGCAAGAGTGGAGTGATGAGCGATAGGGGGGTATTGAGTGATAGGGGGGTATTGAGCGAATCCGGTATGTTGGTAAGAACTCGAGCTTTGCGTGCATTTTTTACTGCATGCTGCCAAATATCATTGGCCGTTGAGACAGCTACCCCAGTAGCTTCCTTTATTTTCTCAAAGGTAATTGGAATTGGAAGACTCCGGAACGCGATAATAACAGCTCGACGGCGTGGTGATATTTCTTTCCCTATAAGCAATTATCTTTGTCAGCAACCTGAACCTGGCCGACTTTCATTCTCTCTTTCTTACTTCGGGTATTGCGTGCAGGTGCCATATTGCCTAATGGTTGTTTATCTTGGTATCACGCATGTGGAAAATGAGTGTGAAAAGACAATTAGAAATCTCACCTGGACCTTCCACCTTGGCGCCAAGCATACTGACCATTTCCGAATACTTTTGAATTTGCCAAGTAGTCGGAGCAGGCGGACATTCATTCTTGTGTATTAACAGTAGATTAATCTGCCAAGACTGGAATCTTTTACAGGTTAATGTATTGGCAAATATCAATTAACTGGCCTCTCCATGGAAGTTAACTGTAATTAACCTATTGCAGACATTCATCTTTTTTCCTCCAAAATTTTAAACATTTTAAACCCTTATATCTCCATGAAAACTTGAGATATTTCCATTTTCTCTCTATTAGTGTATAGAGAATCACCCAATCTATCACCTAATAGAGCCATAATTCTCATTACACTGGTGGTTGAAAGTCCTTTGGTGGTTGAAGACGGGCCATATTTTCTTGGCGAAGCACTCCGGCTACAGAGTTCCCTCACCATAGCCGAACTAGGGTAATCAAGGGAGCATTTCAGACACGATGCACCTTGAGCAATGCTAAGGATTGGCTGAAAGCCGGGTAATGCAGCAAGTCCCGCAGCTACTCAACAATTTCGCTCGCAGAAACCTGCTGCAGCTGCTTGAATTCGCAGGAAGTCAAAGCTCTCTCAATCACACTCTCTCCCGATCTCCAACGTACGCTCGCCAACATGCCTTCCTTATGACCTCAAACACACATCGCTTCTCGAATATTCTTCTCTGTACAGGGGAGTCCACGCAAACAATAAGCTCTCAGATCGCGCGAAATTGCTTGCGCCGACCACTGCAATAACCACATATCCACTAAAAGCCTCTTGAATTCACAGAAACCGGGTATTTGCCGTGTTAATTTCGACAAACTTTCCCGTTGAGCGGTCCACACCGCGCATTATATTTGGGATTGCGGAGGTTGTAGCTGGTTTGTCGGAGGTGGATGGTTGTGGTGTCAATAGAAAAGACAGTATGGGTAAAACACCTCTCGCGTGGGCTGCTGAGAATGGGCACGAAGGAGTGGTAAGAATACTGCTCGGACGGGACGACATCGACCCTAATAAACCAGACAACCAAGACCGAACCGCACTCTGGTGGGCTGCTTACAAAGGGCACGAGAGAGTGGTGAAAATACTACTCAGACGGGACGACATCGACCCTAATAAACCAGACAACCAAGACCAAACCGCACTCTGGTGGGCTGCTTACAAAGGGCACGAAGGAGTGGTGAGAATACTGCTCGGACGGGACAACATCGACCCTAATAAACCAGACAACCAAGACCGAACCGCACTCTGGTGGGCTGCTTACAAAGGGCACGAAGGAGTGGTAAGAATACTGCTCGGACGGGACGACATCGACCCTAATAAACCAGACAAACAAGACCGAACCGCACTCTGGTGGGCTGCTTACAAAGGGCACGAGAGAGTGGTGGAAATACTACTCAGACGGGACGACGTCGACCCCGACAGGGCAGATCTGCATACCGAAACACCACTCTGGTGGGCTGCCTGCAATGGGCACGAGAGAGTAGTGAAGATGCTACTAGGACGGAACGACGTCAACCCCAACAAGCCAAATCGGACCGGCTCCACACCACCACTCTCGTGGGCTGTTAACAAGGGGCAGGAGGGAATCGTGAAATTACTCCTCGAGCGGGACGACGTTAGCCTCGATGGTCTAGATGAGGATGGTTACACACCGCTCTCGGCGGCTGCTAACGAGGGGTACGAGGGAATCGTGAAACTCCTCCTCGGGCGGGACGACGTCAGCCCCGACGAGCCAGATGAGAATAGATGCACACCACTCTGGTGGGCTGCTTTAGGTGGGCACGAGGGAGTGGTGAAATTACTCCTTACGCGGAATGACGTTGACCCCGACAAGCGAGATTTTTCCGGCCATACACCACTCTGGGGGGCTGCTTCAGAGGGGCACGAGGGAATCGTGAAATTACTCCTTGAGCTGGACGACGTCAGCCCCGACAATCCAAATGATTATGGCAACACACCACTCTCGCGGGCTGCTTGTGGTGGGCACGAGGGAGTAGTTAAGTTACTGCTCCAACGAGACGACGTCAACCCCGACAAGCCAGATCGGTGCGGCCTAACACCACTCCGGTATGCTGCTTCGAATGGACACGAGGGAGTGATGAGATTACTACTCGGACGGGGTGATGTCAACCCTGATCAGCCAGATCTCACCGGCCAAACACCTCTCGCGCGGGCTGCTTGCAATGGGCGCGAGGGAGTAGTGAGCATGCTCCTCGGGCGGGCCCACGTCAACCCCGACAGGCCAAATAAGTGCGGGCGAACACCACTCTGGGCTGCTGCCCACAATGGACATGAAGGAGTCGTGAAATTACTGCTCGGACGGGGTGTCAACCCCGACATGCCAGATGATGACGGCCGAACACCATTCTTGTGCGCTTCTATGAAGGGCCACACGCGGGTGGTGGCCCTGCTACACCCTCCGGCAACTGCCGCTCACAGCATAACCTAAGTCCGAAGAGGTATCACATCGCCCTCCTTACCGCCCTTCTAATATCGTACCGATAACCTATGTGGCGCTCTCACAATGGCTGCAACTACTCCATAAATCTCTCTGTCATCGCCACCCTCCCTCCCCCTTCAACCCACCCAACCTCCTCATACTCTTCAAAACCCCACTCTGATTTCTACCTAACTTTTCCATTTGGACTAAGCTTGCCACAAAACACCTCTCAAAGTTTTTCTCTTTTTGATGCGAGGAAATCACATGCAATGGGAATGCACATATCTACTACATACCTATATATATAACCCTGTGTCCAGACCTTGCCCGTGGAATCAAGATTTGTGAGCTTCCGCCCAAAACCTAGAGTTAAGCGTTATAGGAGGGTTATTTTTTCTATATTAAGATAAGCCCAGTATGGCTTGAAATTTCCATCATATCCATTTTTATTGTTGTTTTCCTTTGTCTGTTGATCTACCATTTATGCAATAGTCTACATTGTTTCCTTTTCTCTGACGTGTAACGGCGACGGGTTAGATATAGAGGGAAAAAAAATACGAAATATACAGCGCAAGTATTTCCTACACCCGTGCAAAGCGACATAAAGCTGGTCGTTCGGTAAGGTATCATACGGTGGCAATTGATTCCCACTATTGGCATGCTTTAATCAAGCCCCAGTTTATCTAGAGCCCCCCAACGTCAGCTCAAAGGTGAGGTTGGAAGGCGGTCCGCGCTTTTTGGCCTTGCCTACCGAGGAAAATCCATACAGTGGGAATCCTTTTGGCGCGAAACCAAGTCTAAATCTAGAAACACTTTATCAACTCCGAAAACTCGCTGTCCAGTGAAACAATTCTGTATCGTCCGGCCATCCACCCGGTATTCCATCTCGGAGAGCAGTGCTCAACCTGTGCCAGTATACCCCCTCCAACCCACCTACAGCGGCAGACGGTAGAGTGAGAGGGTTTTCTCGGAAACTTGGATGCTGTTTAGGAAAGGTAGGGGAGATAGCTTCTACAATATCCTCTGTACTCCTCTCTAGCCGAACAGAGGATAATGCATCCTCATTCTTCCATCGACCGCCAGACCTATTTCTATATCCCCCCCGATGTTCACATCCTCCTCACCCTCCTGTCATTACGAATGAAAGACATGCCGGTAAAACCTTCGTAGATCACTGGAGCGCTTGAACAATCTATCACACTCCCGAACGATTAGCAATCACCTCCCAACCCCTAATAAAATGCTCGATATCTAGCTAGCACAGAGTATCTAGGTGAAGAAGGAATTTTTCGGGTGTATCTGGTGTTGTACCTGAATTTTATCCGGTAAGAGGGGGGACAGCTGTGCCAACAACGACCTACGAGCGAGTTGGGATATTCCATACCGGTACAGTACTCTTGGAGGCGCCTCCTACCTACAACATTTTTTCTTCCCGTGGGATTCGGCCCATGATCGGGTCAGGCGTTACGAACCCATGCGACCCCCCGGGCCAGACAGGGGAGCCCCAGTGGTGTCCTACTTATACGATACTCTACAGTAGAAGCCCTACCGGTATGGTAACTAACTAATACCTTACCCTAGATCATAGCCGTAAGGTACCGGACTTGAAAACGGGGTTTCGAACTATCACATTATTATATAGTTTGATGCGGGGCAATGACATCTTGTATCATACTACTTGTAGCGTGGTGACCAAACGAGCGCCGCCCATGTAGTATCATAGTAGTGAAATAATAGGCACCTAAAATCATCTCTCTATTACTTGTTATGCTAACTGAGGTATGATAGCAAGCTCCATACTGCCAATTTTCCTTACCCCACTATTCACTTTCCCGTTTGGAAGATGAATATGAGGCAAAACAATACCGCTAGTCTTAATATGATCTTATCCCCAGGCTGAACTTTGGAGCTTCGTAGGCTTGGGTTAAATAAAACATCCCCATAGGGCAGTTTTCCCAGCCTGGCCTTGGTTACTGACAAAGAAAGGCTTCCTGGACCCTAAAACAAGAAAAAAGGTCTCTTTTGTTTGGTGTCTACCGGGGCGTTTTCCTTTTCTGCCTTCCTTATTTTGAGGGTGGACGTGCTGTTGGTTCCACACCAGAGGGACTATAGGATTGGGCATTGGGTAGGGGAAAATTTCTTTTGTTTAAGGTTTTTAGGCCATATCTTAGGGCGGATGCCATAGTTTTTCCTGCACAGTACTTATGATAGTACGAATAAACTGCAGATTTACCAAAAAAAGAAGAAATGGGGGTAATCAAAGGGGGCATTCCAGACTCCATGGAACCTCCTACGTTAAGCCATGCCAAGTCTTGGCGGAAAACCGGGTAATTGCAGATAGTGCCGCAGCTTACTCGACAATTGTGCTCGTAGAAACTCTGTCTAAATTCGCAAGAAGTCAAAGCTCGCTCGAGCAGTCCCTCTCCCGATCTCTGGCATATCCCTTCTCAATCCCCAACCCACACACACTTTCTATCTCCAACGGACTATTTTTCTCTATCTTTGGAAATCCGCGCAAAAAGGGACCTTTCGGATTGGGCCGTGTTGCTCGCACTGGTTATCTGACAACTGAAATAGTTACATATTTACTGAATCCTCCTGAAAGCGGAGAAACTGTATGTTTACCCTATTTATTTCGCTAAACTTTCCCTGTTCAATGGTCTACGCTATGCAGTATCTTTGGGCTTGCTGAGATTGTAGCTGGTTTGGTAGGGGTAGAAGCTGGTGAGATCGGTATGGGTGATACACCTCTGGCGTGGGCTGCTCGCAGTGGGCACGAGGAGGTGGTGGAGTTACTACTCGGACGGGACAACATCGAGCCCGACAAGCCCAATGAGAGAGGTCATACGCCACTCTTGTGTGCTGCCACCAATGGCCACGAGGGGGTGGTGAAAACACTACTCGAAAGGGACGACATCGACCCTAACAAACCAGACAACCTAGACCGGACCGCACTCTGGTGCGCTGCCCGCAATGGGCATCCGGGAGTCGTGGAAATACTATCCGGACGGGACCGCATTGACCCCGACAGGCCTGATCAGTTTGGCCAAACACCACTCTGGTCGGCTGCTCACAAGGGACACGAGAGAGTGGTGAAAATACTACTCAGACGGGACGACGTCGACCCCGACAGGGCAAATCTGCATACCGAAACGCCACTCTGGTGGGCTGTCTACAATGGGCACGAGAAAATTGTAAAAATGCTACTGGGACGAGACGACGTCAACCCCAACAAGCCAAATCGGACCGGCTCCACACCACTCTCGCGGGCTGCTAAAAAGGGGCAGGAGGGAATTGTGAAATTACTACTTGAGCGGGACGACGTCGACCCCGACAAGCCAGGTCAATACGGTATAATGCCACTCTGGTGGGCTGCTTGCACCGGGCACGAGGGAGTGGTAGAATTACTACTCGGGCGGGACAATATCAGCCTCGACAGGCCAAATACGTGCGGGCGAACACCACTCTGGGCTGCTGCCCACAATGGACACGAAGGAGTCGTGAAATTACTGCTCGGACGGGGTGTCAACCCCGACACGCCAGATGATGACGGTCGAACACCATTCTCGTGCGCCGCCCAGAATGGCCACGTGGGAGTGATGGCCCTGCTACACCCTCCAACAACTGCCACCCACAGCCCAACCTAAGTCCGAAGATGTATCATCCTCCTTACCGCCTCCGGATATCGTACCGATAACCTATGTGCTGCTCCCGCAATGGCCACAACTACTCCAAACTGTTTGTTGTCACTTTCTCCCCCCTTCGCTCCACCCAACCTTCTCTCGCCCTTTAAATCCCACTTTGTGGTAATTTCTACCTGACCTTTCCATTTGGTCTAAGCTTGCAACAAAACACCTCTTAAAGGGTTTTCTCATTCTGATGCGGGGAAATCACATGCAATGGGGGTGCACATCTGCCACATACCTGCCCAACCCTCTGTCCAGACCTTTCTCGTGGAATCAATATTTGTGAGCTTCCGCCCAAAACCTAGAGTTAAGCATTAAAGTTATAGGAGGGTTATTTTTGCTATATTGAGATAAAAGCCGGTGTGCTTAAATTTCCATCATATCCACTCTTATTATTGTTTTCCTTTGTCTCTTGATCTACTGTTTATGCAATAGATTGTTTCCTTTTCTCTGAAGTGTAACGGCGACGGTTGGTTAGATATAAAGGGAAAAAAATACGAAATATACAGCGCAAGTATTTCCTACACCCTTGCAAAGCGACATTAAAGGCTGGCGTTCGGTAAGGTACGATGGTGATTGATTTCCACTACTGACATGGTTTAGTCACCCGTTTATCCAGAACCCCCCCCCCAGGCGTTAGCTTAAAAGCGAGGCTGGAAGGCGGTCCGCACTTTTTAGCCTTGCCTCCTAAGGAAAATTCATACAGCAAGAACCCTTTTTGCATGAAACCAATTCTAAATCTACAAAAACTTTATCATCTCCGAAAATTCGCTGCCTAGTCAAACAATTCTCCATCGTCTGACCATCCGCATGGTGTTTCATCTCGAGGGGCAGTACTCAGTAGTCCACGCTAGGATATCTTCCCCGATCCGGCGGGCGGTAGAGTGAGAGGATTCGCTCGGAAACTTGGATGTTGTGTGGGAAAGGCCGGGGGGATAGCTTCTACAATCTCCTCCTCCGCACTCCTCTCAAACTGAACAGAGGGTGGTGCATCCTCATCCTTCTATGGACCACCACACCTCTCTCTATGCCCCCCGATGTTCACATCCTCCTCCTCAATCTCCCCTCATCACGAAGGAAAAACATGTTGGTAAAGATCTTCTCTATAAATCACTATGGAGCTTAAACAATCTATCACACTCCCGAACGATCAGTAACACTCCCGAGCTTCCAGAGTCAGCCTCTAATAGGATGCTCCATACCCAGCTAGCACAGAGTACCTAGGTGCTGAAGGAATTTTTCGATCATATCCGGTATTGAACCTGAATTTGATGTAAGAGGGTTGAAGGGACAGCGGTGCCGCCCGGCATCGACCTACAAAGCGCGTTGGGATACTCCATCCTCTCCAAGTCTCCTTTTGCCTATACCATTTTTTCTTCCTATGGAACTCGGCCCGTGGTAAGGTCAGGTGTCACGAACCCGTTGATCTCCCGGGCCAGACGGGGGAGCCTCACCTCACCTAAGACAGTAGTGTTCTAATTATACTCCAGCAACCCGACCGTAACTAACTGATATCTTACCCTAAATCACGGCCGTAGGGTACTGTGCTTGGAAACCGTGTCTCGAACTATCCAGTTTGATGCGGGGCAATAGCATCTTTACTACAAGAGCCCGTGTTGCACAAAGTACTGATAAATTAGGTTTCCTTAAGGCAAGCGGATATAAGATCGCCGACTTGCGGGGATTGGCAGATACTATTGGGCGTTGGTATCATTTGAGACGGGCTGTGTGTGGAAGGACACTGGCCAGAGGACAAGTCATCGCAGGTTCACAAAGTTCTTGTCCATTGTGCCGGAGCTAATTGTGTATTTAAAAATATAAACTGGCTCACCTCCCCCCCCCCGCCTATGATCCTGTGTGACCTCCTCGCTCTTGCATCTTTATTGGGATCAAAGGTGTTTTCTTATATTCACTCGGTTGATAGCTTCTAGTAGGCTTACGAGATGCTACTATCATGTCTCACGTGAATCGTATTGTGTGCTATGTGAAATTACTACTTGAATGCTAAACTGAGATGAGTGACAATTTGTGGCGGTATTTAAAAAAAGGAGCGGTGATCACCAGGCTACCTGCTCGGAGGTAATAGCAGCCAATTGTCGCACTTTCTGTGAACCGAAGCAGAGATAAGGCTTTTTGCAGGCACAGCACTGCACTAATCACAGTTTTTTTTGTGTTCTGAATACGGTATGATAACAGTGTCGCCGGGGATTTACTCTGCCGCCCCAATCAATTTGGTGCTAGGTTTTGGACCTAGATTATCATAGGTTTTGGCAGGACTATTTGTTAGCATGCCCAAGGGCTCTTTGAACTACTGCCTAGATTTGTTAGCCGTGGAAACTAAATGTTGTCCCGACAAACCCCTCCATCGTTGGAATCCGGGGGTAGGTTATGGTAAAGGTCGCAACCTACGATCGGACCATTGTGCGGTGCCGTGCCGGCGCCGTACTGTGCTTGGAGGTCGTTAAGGATATCAGAGAGCCCGCTCCCCATTCACAGAACCTGGTGCGTGGCTACGGGAAGAGCTCTAGGGCCCGTAGTAATATCACAAAGGACTCTATTGTGCCCTTTATGTTGGGCGATATGCAGGTTTATCAACAGATTAATTCATAAGGATATGTGTGTTTGTATATATACCGAGCTAGCCAATTCCAACGGGGGCGCCCTAGGATGTTCGTTCATCTCAGTTCAGGGTTTGTGCTGGCCAATAGATAGAACTTAGAGAGGTGTGGTGTTTGCTACCGATATGCTAGGCGCAAGGAAGGTATTGTGGGAACAACTTCGAGGGTGAATGATTGGGTAGCGCTGAGACACCCACGGGGTCCAGAAAAATACTCCGCCTTTCTCTAGCCCTTAACAACTCCGGAAGCGGACACACTCCACCACCCACCCACTATATTATCCTAGGAAGCGAAAAGCAGATAAAGTCCCTCTCTTTGAGTAATTATACAGGTTCTTCGAGCATTGCCATCAGTGTGTGGAACAGCTGTTTCATTGCGGATGCTTCCTCAAGTCCTGACTTAACTATTACCACTAGAACTCGTTACGGCACCAGGGCATTCAAGACCGCTAGGTTGAAGATGAAGGGGAATGGCTCCTACAAACCGAGAAGTTTAAAGCTGGTACGCTGATTGTGGCCAATGTGAATCCGATGAGGCAGTTTTGTTTTACCACGGAGATCCGAGAGTGGGCCGGACTTATACTGAGTAACAGGGACGAACCCCCGGAAATAGGGGGCACGTGCTGGCGAGCCCCGAGGTTGGCTCGTCGGTGACTTGGCTTGTGCGGTCGGGCTGGAGGATAGGGTGCCGCCGTTGCGTGTTTTACTTTGGCTTCACCGCTCAAAAGGAGTAGCTATCGACGAGTATGCTGCACCGGGTGTCAGCGGGCCGGAAGCGGTGCCGGGGGAGATAGCGTAGGCCTATGGGGAGTTGAGGCAGGTCATCGGTGGACGGGGGTCACGACTTTCCAATATTGTGAAAATGTCGCAGACTAAATCTTCTAAAAAGCCTACATTCATATGAATCGACGCTCTAGATGAACCTCCGGCAGAACATCGGATTCAGCTTCTTAACTCGCTAAGCCGAATCTTCCTGCGGTCTCCGGGCGCTTGAGTATTTGTGACTAGACCGCTCATTCAGGATGAAATAGGGAGGTGCCTTTCCAGAAGAGTAGCAACTATAACACATCACTCCCAAGGTGGTGTCTTTAGCTGTCTTCGCAGTAGCTTGGATGAGGGCACAGCACCGGATGCGGTGAAAAATAGTCAAGTGGCAGAGATCCTGAAGAAAATTCCCAAAGATGTTCGGTGATGCGGAAGCAACGACACTCCCGGAGCTATCTCACATTACCCCCTGACCAAGACAAATCCTGATTCCTGCTGATCCCGCTGAGTACCGACGCGATCCTGCAAGAAACCACAATCTATGATAGGCGACAAAAGCTGGAAGCAATAGTAGATGGGTTGAGGTTGGGGGATGCCAGTGGTGCAAGTCTGGGTCGGATAAAGAGACGAGGTGGAGGGGAAGCGAGCATAGCATGGGTCACTTTGCGGATTGGCGCTGTTATGAATTGTGTTACACCAAAGCTCTCGGGAGACGGAGGAGGGTCCTCGAAGATCCATGGTGGCGGTGTTGTCACGCTGTGGAGGCAAGGAGGCTCCGCTGGACAGTTAATCCACTTTACCCTCTACTTTTTGCGGGTATGATACCTCCGCTCTCAACGCGAACTCCTTAGTGCCAGTATGCCTGGTGAAGACTGTGGCGTATTATCCAGTATTTGTAGCATAGTGATCAAACGAGCGCCACGCACTTAGTGGTGTAATAATGGACACCTGAAATCAGGTCTCAACTAGGGTAGGGAACAGTTAACCTGAACGGACAGGGATATAATTGGCTGCTTAACCCTAAATAACCGTTCAATTGCTCCTGGTAGATAGCGGTTACCATCTAACTGGGGTGAATTAGGGGGGGAATTGAAAACCGAGTAATTGCGAAGGCGCAGTACCGTACCGTACAGTACTGCTGGCTGGCTCGACAATCGCACGAGCAGAAACCCGTCTGAATTCGCCCGAGGTCAAAGCTCTCTCGACCAGTCCCTCTCCCGATCTCCAATACCGGTACGCACCCTTCACGTTCTCCGGTGTTCCCTCCTCTTGACCTCCAACACATACCGCTTCTCCAATATCCTCACTGAATTGGGGAATCTACACAAGGTCACCTTTCAGACTGCGCCAAATTGCTTACGCCGACAACCGCAATAACCGCATATCCACTAAAATCCACTCGAAATCTCAAAAATCGTATATTTGGCGTATTGATTTCTATAGGCTTCCCCGGTCCAGCGGTCTACATCACGCATTATCTCTGGGATCGCTGAGACTGTCACCGGTTTGGCCGAGGTGGAAGTCGTGATATCGACCAGAAAAATTGCATGGGTAATACACCTCTCGCGTGGGCTGCTGGGAATGGGTACGAAGGAGTAGTGAGAATACTGCTCGGACGGGACGACATCGACCCTAACAAACCAGACAATGCAGGCCGAACACCACTCTGGTGGGCCGCCAGCAATGGGTACCAGGGAGTGGTGGAAATGCTACTCGGACGGGACGACGTCGACCCCAATATGGCAGATCGGTATGGCGAAACACCACTCTGGTGGGCTGCGTGCATTGGGTACGGGGGAGTGGTGAAAACGCTACTGGGGCGAGACGACGTCGACCCCGACAAGCCAGATCGGTCCGGCCGCACACCTCTCTCGGGCGCTGCCAAAGAGGGGCAGGAGGGAATCGTGAAACTACTCCTTGAGCAGGACGACGTCGACCCCGACAAGCCAGATGAATGCGGTGGAACGCCACTCTGGTGGGCTGCTTACAACGGGCATGAGGGAGTGGTGACATTACTACTCGGACGAGACAACATCAACCCCGACAGGCCAAATAAGTACCGGCAAACACCACTCTGGTGGGCTGCTTCGAATGGGCACGAGGGAGTGGTGAAATTACTACTCGGACGGGACGGAGTCAACCCCGACATCCGAGATGAAGAAGGCCGAACACCATTCTCGTGCGCCGCTGAGAATGGCCATGCGGGAGTAATGGCTCTACTACAGCCTCCGACATCTGCTCCCCACAGCACGGCCTAAATCCGAGGGGGCATTGCCCTCCTTACCGCCTTCCGATATCGTACTGAGCTTCTGCGCTTCTCTCTCAATAGCCTCAACTACTCTATAAACCTGTTTGCATCGCCACCTTCTCCCCCATCGCTCCACCCAACCTCCTCATGCCCTCCCCCCCCAACCCCAACTTTGTGGTAATTTCCACCTCACCTTTTCTTCCGGGTTAAACTTGCCCCCAGAACACCGCTTAGCTCACCCCCCCCTTTTTTATATGGAAGGAAATCACATGCAATGGGAAATGCACATATCATATATCATACCTGCCCAGTCCGGGCTTTTCTCGTGGGGTCGGGTCAAGACCCCTGAGCTTCCGCTCAAGGCTTAGGGTTTAGCGTTTTGGGAGGGTTGTTTTTGTTGTATTGAGATAAGCCGGTGTGGCTTGAAATTCCCATATTTACCCTTATTGCGATTTTTCCTTGTTTCTTGATATGATATATCATTCCCTACTTCCCCTTTCCCCTCCTCCGAAGTGCAATAGCGATGGTCTAGATATAGATGAAAAAATATACAATATATGGCGCAAGTGTTTCTTACACCCGTGCAAAGTCTCATAAAAGCTAGTCTTTCAGTAAGGACTATACGGTGGTGATTAGTTTCCACTATTGAGATAGTTTGATCAAAGTCCTATTTATATAAAACATCTTGCAAGCATCAGCTCAAAGATGAGGTTGGAAGGCGGTCCGCACTTTTTAGTCTTGCATAAGAAAAATTAATACCGCAAGGAGCATTTTAGCTTTGAATCTAACTCTAAATCTACAAACACTTTATCAACTCCGAAAACCCGCTGTGCGGTCAAACCACCCTGTGTCGTCTTAGGTGCCTACTACCTACATGGCGTGTCATCTCGGATAGTAGTACTCAGCCCATGCTGATATGTCTTCTCCAATCAGCCTGGGGCGGTAGACGGCAAAGTGAGAGGATTTGCTTGGAACTTAGCCACTATATAAGAGAAGCAAGGGGGATAGCTTCCACAATCTCCATCACACTCCTCCAAAGCTAAACCGAGAGTAACGCGTCCTCACCCCTCCATGGATTACACCTATCTCTATATCTCCCCCGATGCCCACCTCCGCCGCGCGCCCCCGTGAAGAGGGAGGGAAGGAATTTTGGTAAATCCTTCTCCGTAAGCCACTGGAGCGCTAGAACAATCCCTACCACTCCCGGATGACTTGCACTGCTCCCATATCATCCATGGTCAACCACAGCCTCTGAAAAAATTCTCGATATCCCTAGCCCTTCGTAGTATTATACTTAGGTGAATAACGAGTCTTTCAGGCATATCTGGCATTGTGCCTTAATTTGACAGGAGGAATGAACAGATAGTGGTGCTACCCAATATCGACTTCTGTGCGAACTGGGATATTCTATGCTCCCTGAGTCACCTATTACTTATGATACTCCCTTGAACCCATATGATCTCCCGGGCCGTGTAGGGAACCCTCGCATCTCCCTGGGACAATACCGGCATTTTTCTAATTATACCGTGCGTTACCGTATCGCAACTAACTAATACATTACCCTAAATTATAGCCGTAAGGTACAGTACCGTACTAGAACACGGTATGATATCTCGAACCATAAAATTTGATGCAGGGTACTGGCATCTTTTACCATAGGAGCTCATGTCGTAGAAAGTGCTGATAAATTAAATTTCCTTACACCAAGCGGATCATTGGTCTCGGACCTGCGGAGATGTTGGGTAGAAGACTCAAATATGGGGTGTTGGCAGCATATGAGGAGCCAGGTCAGGTTCATGAGGCACCTATCTGTAATTCCAGGGCAAATTCTGTATTTAAAAATTTAAACTAGGTATCCTTTCCCCCTTGCGGCCAAGTATATGACCCCCCGCTCTTTTTGATTGAGATCAAAGGTGTTCTTTTATATTGACCCGGTCGATAATCTCCCGCAGGCTCACGGGACGCTACAATCATATATCATAGCTCGTATTTTGTGCAATACGCAGCACCCGGGTATGTTTATTCTTTCGGAAAACTAAGGAGCACCATAACAGGGATTTGCGTTGATCATTAGACAAACCTTGTGAAAAGAAACACAAGATTGCTGAAACTAGAAGCCCAGAAACCCAGACCACTCGCATTGGTGTCTATCTTTGTCTAACACCTGAACTTTAGAGATTCCAAAGAGCTTCTGAGAGTTTCAACTATGATAATCTATAAGGCTAATTTGTACGATGACCTGTTTTTAATCACTGGCTCAGGATATGCTTGTCATTGGTGAGATAATAGATTCGGTATCAACCCTAAGTTGCCCATCTCTCCAGTGCTCACTATTCTCCATTTATGCTCACTATCTACTTACTCCTCCCTACGGTCTTGATAATTTTTTTCCTCCCGATTTTTATGCACGTTCCCGAGCAAAATTGCCATCACAATACCAAAAAAGACGAGTGACAATCTATGATGGCACAACTAGGCAGCAGAGTTAAGGGTTTTTTCTTTCTCATATACAGTTGTACTCTAAATGCGGTATGTTAAGAGTGCCACTTGAGGTCTACTCTACTGCCCCATTCATTATGAATCATCGTAAGTTTTAATAGGGGATTAAGTTATTTGTAAGCATATTGAAAGACTTTTTGTACTACTAAATAGGCTAGTCAGCCGCGGAAGCCGAGTGCGGATTTGGTCAACTTCTCTACCGCTTGACTAGCACCGCTAGAGCCTAGGTTGCGGCGTCATGACATTCAAACCCGCCGAGTTGAAGATGTGGGGGGATGGCTCTTACAAACCGAAGGATTTAGAAGATGGTACGCCGGTAGTGAGGAAGGTGAATCCGGTGGGACAGTTTTGTTTTTGCTATGGAGATCCGGGAGTGAGCCAGACTTGAAATGGATGATAGGGACGAACCTCGAGGAATGGAGGGACGTGATGTTGGGTCATTTGTGGCAGATAGCCTGTGCGGTCAGGCTTGAGGGCAAAATGTTGCCGTTGCGTCTTTTTAGTTTGACTTCGCCGGCCAAAAGGAGCGGATATCGATGAGTGTGCTGCGTGCCCTGGTCAAACAGGTTGCCGGGGCGGATAGTGCCGGCCTGTTAGGACCCGGAGGCCACTGGTGGACGGGGGCTGTGACCCTCCGGTATTGTGAAAGTGTTGCCGACGTCTCTTCCGGAGGGCTGCGTTCATATGTACCGACACTCTGGATAAATTGCCGTATCATAGAACATTGGGCTAAGCTTCTTAATTCGCAAAACCGAATTCTCCTAAAGTCTCCAGGCAGTCGAATATTCATGTTCAGACCGCATATTCAGGATGAATCCCGGAAGTGCCTTTCGGGGGGAGCAACAACTATACGGATCACCCCAAAGAAAGGCGGTGTCATCAAATATCTTCGTAGTAGCTTGGGTGGGGACGCAACATCTGATGTGATGGAGAGTAACTAAGAAACATATACCCTGAAGAAAGTCTTTGAAGCGGAGATGTGCAGTATAGTGCCGGTACGTAGATGCAACTGCTCTCCCGAAGCTACCTCAGGTTGCCCCCCTGACAGACACAAATCTAGATTACTGCTGGCCCTGCTGAGTATCGGTGCGATCCTGCAAGAAACCACGAGCTATCACAGGCGAAAAAAGCTATAAAAAAATGAGGGATGGGCTTGGGTTGGAAAAAGGAATTAGGTTGTGAGAGAGCGGGGCTTGGAATGGCCACTCTGCGGAGCAGCGCTTGTGCACCGATGAATTGTGCACACTCCGGCTCCAGATGTAAGGTCCCCGAATCCCAATGGCCACGATACTCTTTTGATGGGGACATTTCTAGCCTGTTGCCAAGGACCTGCCATTGTGTGAAGAAGGATCCACTGCCCCGTCAATCTGCTTTGCCCTTTACGAGTACTTCCGCTCAGATCGCGGGCTTTTTGATACTACTAGTGAAGACTGTACTGGTGGCATATGATCCGCTACTTGTATGATAGCATAACTTCAATAACCAAACAAGCACCACACGCTTAGTGATGTACTAGTACTGCAAAGCACTTAAAATCACCCCCATAGGGGTACCGTAGCAAATGAAAGGTTGGACCTTAGGCTCCGTGCACCGTTGTACCTCAAGTGGTGCAAGCAATGCCATGTCTTGGCGGAAATCCGGGTAATAGATGAGGGTATGGAGCTGACCCCACAATTGTGCTGGAGTACCGTACCCGTAGAAACCTGCTGAAGCACTCTGAATTCGCAGGAGGCCAAAGCTCTCTTGACCTGTCCCTCCCCCGACCTCCAATACGCACTCCTCAGTTTCCACAGCGTGCCCTCCTCTTGACCTCCAACACATACCGCTTCTCCAATATTCTCCACTGGATTGGGGAATCCACACAAAGCTATCTTTCGGATTGCGCCAAATTGCTTACGCCGACGACTGCAACAACCACATATCGACTAATATCGTCTCGAAATCACAGAAACCGTATATTTGGCGTATCAATTTTGATAAACTTCCCCTGTTCAGCGGCCTACACTACACATTATATTCGGGATCGCTGGGACTAGCCGGTTCGGCAGAGGTGGATGGTTGTGATATCAACCGAAAAAACCGCATGGGTAATACACCTCTTGGGTGGGCTGCTGAAAGTGGGCGCGAGGAAGTAGTGAGAATACTGCTCGGACGGGACGACATCGACCCTAACAAGCCGGACGACGAGGGCCGAACGCCGCTCTGGCTGGCTGTCCGCAATGGGCACCAGGGAGTGGCGAAATTACTACTCGGACGAGATGGTGTCGACCCGAATAGGCCAGTTGAGCACGGTGGAACACCACTCTGGTGGGCGGCTTTCCGCGGGTATGAGGGAGTCGTGAAAATTCTACTGGGACGAGACGACGTCAACCCCGACGATCCAGATCGGTCTGGCTATACACCGCTCTCGGGAGCTGCTATAGGGGGGCACGAGGGGATTGTGAAATTACTCCTTGAACGTGACGACGTCAACCCCGACAAACAAGATCACTTCGGCCAAACACCACTCTGGTGGGCTGCCGGGAATGGACATGAGGGAGTGGTGAACTTACTGCTCGGGCGGGATGAAGTCAGCCTCGACAAGCCGGATAGGACTGGCCAAACACCACTCTCGCGGGCTGCTTGCAATGGACACGAAGAAGTGGTGAAATTACTACTCGGACGGGACGATGTCAGCCCCGACACCCAAGATGGCAGTGGCCGAACACCATTTTCGTGCGCCGCTGAGAATGGTCATGCGGGAGTAATGGCCCTACTACAGCCTGCAACACCTACTCCCCACAACGCGCCCTAAGCCCCAGGAGGCATTGCCTTCCTTACCGCCTTCTGATATCGTACTGATAGCTTATCCACCGCTCACGCAATGACCGCAGCTGCTTTATAAACCTGTTTACCGCCGCCACCGCCTCCCTCCCCTCATCCCACCTGACTTCCCCCTGCTCCTTGAAACACTGTCTTCTGGTAACTTCTATCTCACCTTTCCTTCTGGACTAAACCCACCCCCAAAACACTCTTGAAGTCTCTTTTTTCAGTGGTGGAAGGAAATCACGTGCGATGGGAACGCACATACCTATCCCATACCCGTCCAACCCTTATCCTAATTTTTCTCATGGAACCAGGTCTGGATTTGTGAGCCCGTTTAAAAATCTAGAGCTCAGAACCACGGGGCGGGTGTTTCTGTTGCATTGGGATAAACCGCCGCGGCTTCAAATTTCTATCATATTATCTACTTTTATGTTTGTTTTCTTTGGTGGTCGATTTGCTTTTTCTATAATTCATTATTCACCCTTTCCTCCTTTCCTCCTTTCGGAAGTGTAACCCCGACTGCTTTTTTCTCTCTCTTTTAGATATAATGGGGGGTATAAAGTGCAGGGCGGCGGCGTGGGGGCTTGTTGTTCGGTGAGATACATTGGTTACCAGTTCCACTACGGATACAAGTCAATGAAGATCCTACTTATCTAGAACATCCCCTAAGCTAGAGCTCAAAGATGGAGGCTATACCCACTTTTAGTCTTGCTTATCAAAGAAAATCAGTACAGTAGGGAGTTCTTTGGCGGTGAAACCAACTCCAATTTTGCAGGCGCCGTGCCGACTCCGAAAACTCGCCTCGCAGTCAAACCGTTCTGCATTGCCTTAGACGCAGGCCACCTGCATGATGTACCATCTCGGAAATCATCGACACTGTAGGAAAAGTAGGGGGGGTATCTCCCACAACCTCACTCGCACTCATCTCAAGCTAAACCCACCAGCCACTGTAAGATAGGCGCCCAAGTGAAGCGCAATCCAAGCATTCTCGCCCTTCTACAGACCACCGCAGCTATCTCTATGTCTTCGCTAATGTTCACATCCCCCGCGCTCCCGTGATAACTAAGGGGAAAAAAATGCTGGTAAAACTTCTTCGTAAGCCCTCGTAGCTCCCAGGGTTGATCACAGCCCCTAATAAAATACTTGATATTCGTACCTGCATATAGTACCTAAGTGAATAACAGAGTATGTCTAGTATCGTACCTAAATTCGGCAAGAGGGCTGAAGGGGCTGCTGTGCTGCGCAACATCGACCTACGAGTGAGTTTGGATATTCCATCCTCCCCGAGTCTCCTTTCGCCTTCTACAACATTTCTCTTCTTCCTATGGCATTCCTCCATGACCAAGCCGGGAGTCACGAATCCATATGATTTCTCGGACTAGGGAAGACTCAGCCCGGGACAGCGATGCTCTGATTATACCATAAGTAACCGTATTGTAACACACTACTAAAATCATAGCCGTAAGGTACCGTGCTAGGAAACGGTATCTTGAGCTATCGAAGTCGATGCCGGGTAATAGAGTATTTTACTACAAGAGTTCCTGTTGTACAAAGTGCTAATAAATTAGGTTTCCTTAAGGCAAGAGCAGATCGGATCGCGGACCTACCCGCATTGGAAGCTGTCTGGATAGACGACTTAAATGGGGCCTTGGTGGCATGTGAGAAGAGAGGCGTGTGGCTCACGAGGTTCTTATCCGTCTTATCAAGGCTAATCCTTTATTTTAAAATTTAAACTAGCTCGCCTGCGGGTTATGTATTACCTCCACCTCCCATCTTCCTTGGGATCAAAGGGGTTTTTTTGTATTGGCCCTGCTGACAGCTCTTAGGAGGTTTATGGTAAGTTGGCATTGTCAAAGTGGGAAATATGGATTGCATATTGGTAGACTGTAGAGTAAGGGAATTTACGTGGAACTTGGGCACTTTATAGAAGGGATATGAAATGTAACTTCCACCACCAGCACTCCGTCCGTTCCCCCCCTAAAGTTATGACCTAAAACTAAACTATCGGTAAAGACAGGTGTATAAGTAAAACACAAATAACATGTCTTAATCCTTCCATAGGTCACTAGAACTATCCCTGTGCCCCACCACAGGTCTATTCCTCCCTATACTCCCTCCAGTGACAGCAAAGGAAAAACATGTCGGTAGAATCTACTCAGAAAATTGGTAAACTAAGAGACAATTTGGATGAGGCAGCTCCGTTCCGTTGCCTCATAGAAGTGACTGTTTTCCTTTCGTTCCAAAATTCTGAAGAAACCGTTTCTACAGGTAAAATAGTCACAGAGCGGAACCGTTGTTTGCCCTTCTGTTTTTTGTCTAAACAGGCTCTAAAACAATCTATCATACTCCCGAATTCCACAACGCTCCCGAACGATCTGCCACACTTCCGCAACTACCAGAGACGGTCACATCCTTCTAATAACCATAGGGTGTCATATTGTGTCCTATCGCGTGCCACTGTGTGTGGAACCATCATTCGAACACGGGCGATGGACGAGTGACTCCCTGTGACGGCGGTCTAAACAAGAGAAACAGGGGAAATAGTGATAATAGCAGTTAACTGCAGCAGTTCCCGTGCGCAGAGAAAAGCAGATTCATGATTTTTTGATCCCCCTTTAAACATTCGTAATAACCATGGCAATTCTGATTGAGTTCTGGATCCCGCGTGCTAAGAGTGTGCCGGAAATTTACCCTGATGCTTAGGTTAATTAATTGAGGTGCAGATCTTGGATCCTGCATTATCCTAGGCTGTGATGGGGGATAGTTCATTGGCATATTTGAGGACTCTTTAAAGTACTACTGGGGTCCGCTAGCCGTAGAAGCGGAATTGGGTTTTGACGGACTACGGGATGGTTAGAAAGGTGGGGTAGGTTATGGCAATGGCCGTAGCCTACCGTGGCACTGCGCTGCGCTCTGCTGTACGAGTACTAACTTAGCCCTAGGGTTGGGGAATGGTTATGCAGGTTTTTCGAGTCGAGAGAACTTTGGTATGTAAAGCCTTTTTGCATACAAAACTGAGATCGACTAGAAAGTTGGCATCCAAAAAAAAGCTTTTTTTTCCAACGGGATAGGGCGGGAGGCGCGGGTTGGCATGGAGACTTTGGTGTGGAGATCTAATCCCGCCCAATTACGCCACACCCTGCAGTCTGCTCGAGTAGAGAAAGGCTACCCAGCCTCAGTAGCCACAGACCCTGCAATAGGGGACGCGGTTGCCTCTGAGTCATGAATACTTCCGGGCTCATCCCGCGCTTTTTGGTATGATACGATACATTACAGCCCGCCCGACGATTCCAGGGACCTGATTAAGTTGTTTGAATTCGCAGCAGGCGAAGGCTCTCTCGACCAATCCCTCTTCCGATCTCCAATGCACACCCTTGCTTGATCTCTAATCCTCTCTCGATCTCCGGTACAGACCCTTTTCTGGAATATTCTATTGTCGGGGGACAAAAATAACGGCGGTATCAACGGGTGAAAATCTTGGACAATGACAACGGCCTCCCCCACCAACCCCACTATTATGAAAACCAAAAAAAAATTAGAAAAATGGAAATACATAGT
>Ga0307509_10000820_pt1 | contig 53227 bp, 60 predicted proteins | sample 10_EM_MG_FD_202245 | JGI IMG/M metagenome (GOLD analysis project Ga0307509, IMG submission 202245) | Populus trichocarpa ectomycorrhiza microbial communities from riparian zone in the Pacific Northwest, United States - 10_EM | ecosystem: Host-associated > Plants > Roots > Unclassified | place... | reverse complement strand
AACACACAAAACAGGAAAAACCCACACAACGGGAAAAACCCCCAAGTGGCAGTCACGACCCTAAACCGGTCGTACCCCAAACTAACTATCATACCCTAACAACTATGGGATTCCAGCTATCACGGATAGGAGTGGGTAAGTAGGCAGATGGCTATTAGTTCCGAATTATTTCATGTGCTTTTAGGATTGCGCTGCGATAATACACAGTAACAATGCAATTGAAAGGCCAATTTTGTTCACAATCCCCTGCCGAGCACTCAACTAAGGGAGTTTGGCAGAACAGAATATACGGGTTGAAATTGCGTCTTGCCAAAAAAAAAAACACCCTCCGAGTTGATTTTGATCGTATGGGTATTTGTTGGGGGGTGCCTTTTTTTCTTCTTACCTTCTATTTGGCTCATAACTGCTTATGATAACTTAACCCATCAATCACTTTTCCATTTCCTGAATATACCGAGAGCATCACAATGCCTCAAAGATAATCCCATTCTTAACGCCCCCCCAAGCGCTTCCCTTTCTGTCTCGCTGTGAGATGGCAAAAAATGGAATTTCCAGGGAAGCCCCTTTTCTGAAAACTCTAAGCAGGCAGGCCAGTGTGAAGGGGAATAGGTTTATCAAGAATCCCATGGTGACAACATTTTGATGATTCGGGTTTCGAGAATGACCCGGGAACTGAGACGGCAATGCCCGGGAGAGTGTGGATGTACGCCGAAACAAGTTTCAACAAGACTCGTAGGGTGACAGAGGGGGGGGGGGGCAGTAGCAAGAGCTTCTATGTGGCAAGAGGGGAAAAGTGGTGTAAATCTGGAACCGAAGGCAGCAAGAAGACTTATGCTTCTGAGGGCCGGGGCAGAGGTAGGCGCGAGGATTTCCAGTCTAGTAATAACTTTACGACTTCCTTATGCTTTCCATTGTCAGCACGCGAGAGAGGCGTTAGGCCCAATATGTCTTGCGTGTCGGGGTTGGCACCCCCCAGTTCTAGTAGTAGCTGCACCACTCTACCTGGCCATTCCAAGCAGCATACGCTAGTGGGGTTCGGCCACCATGGTCTGGCTTGTCGGGGTCAACCCCCCGCCCCAGCAACAGCTGCACTACCCCCTCGTGTCCATTATAAGCAGCCTGAGAGAGCGGCGTTCGCCCGACCCAGTCTACGCTATCGGGATTGACATTCCACTGTCCCAGCAACAGCCGTGAGACTCCCTCGTGCCCACTCCTAGCAGCATACAAGAGTGGTGTTCGGCCAAGCTTGTCTAGCCTATCGGGACTGACACCCCCTGGTCCCAACAGCAGCCGCACTACTCCCTCATGCCCATTCATAGCAGCGTGCGAGAGCGGCGTTTGGTGAACATGGTCTACACTGTCGGGGTTGATATCCCCCCGTCCTAATAGTAATCGCACTACTCCCTCGTGCCCTATCGTAGCAGCATGCGAGAGGGGTGTTCGGTCCAGTCTATCTTGCGTGTTGGGGTTGATATCCCCCCGCCCTAGTAGTAGCCGCACTACACCCTGCAGCCCATTTGCGGCGGCCCACGTGAGCTGTGTTAGGCCGGCCGGGTCTACAGTGTTGGGGTTGACATTCCCCTGCCCCAGTAGCAGCTGCACCACCCCCTCGTGCCCATTCCGAGCAGCCCACCCCAGTGGTGTAATACCCATGGGGCCTCCTTGGTTTATATCCAAACCTCCTGTTTCTATCAAAGACTTAACAATCTCAACGAGCCCGAAGAAGGATGTACGGTGTAGTCCAGTGAACAGGGAAAGGTAGCTGAGCTGATAAAAGCGTACGGGTCGGGATTCTAAAAGCAGCCTAATGGATATGTGATTGTTATACTGCCTAAAGAGTCTCAGTGCAAGTGATTTCGCATCATCTGAGAGTTCCTTTTTCCCATGCGTCCCCCAGTGTAGAGCAGAATATCTGAGGAAGGGAAAGGGTTGACTGTCGAGAAGAGATAGAGTTGCCGAAATGTTCATGACCTGTTGGGAATTTAGATATGCCAAGCATGTCTCCGAAATCACCGAGTGAGGTCTCTGGAAGAGGTCGGGACGACCTGAAAGATACTCGCGGAGTATGAAATGAACTAGCAGGACGATCGAACCTTCCTTATCCAATACCACAAGGCCTTGCCAACAGCTTATCACCGTCCGTATTGAGGGAACATTGTCAGGATCGAATCTGTCGACCCTATTTCAACTGCTAAGGCATGACACAATTCACCTACTTTCAACGGGCGCTCCGAATGACATATCCACATGAGAGCCATCATTCCGAGTCTCGACCTCGACGGCCTCCCATGCAGTCGTGATTTTGCTAGTGGGCGCCAGTTAGGTTTAGCTAGGTTAAATTTATTGAATTAAAGGCCGCCTGGAGACTCCCCCACCCGGACAGTTGCTGATTGGTGGGTTTTTGATGAGGAAACAGGCAGCGGTCAGCGTGCTTCGTACCCATCCAAGACTTGGTCACAGCTCAACTGTGCTTGTACTTGTAGCAGATAGGTAGTATTCTACCGTAGCTTGTTGCGAAGGCAACGGGCCACACCTATCACACTCTTCAAGTTCGGTTTGTTAAGCCGGGAGATCCCGAACTTTTGGGAGAGGTAGGATATGTAATGGCAACCCACTCTAACCCACATTGCAGGAAGTATGATAACTATCACAGCTAACTCTTCCTGAATCTCCGATTTCCTATTTTCAAGTTCACTTGCTGCAATAGTAAATACCGTTATCACAGAGATAGCACTCTCTAACCTTGTGTTCTGAAATCCCTCTAACCAAACCAAGAAAACTGCTTGAAAGTTTCCTATTTGGGTTTAGCTGTCGGGGTGGGGAGAAGGCCCGGGGGGACTGGGAGGGCCATCTTTGCATCTGAAAAACTCCTTTCATCAGTGTATTGTACGAGTAATTTAATTTTATGGAGGATAGGGATCACATTTCCTATCTTGTTCGATACAGCCATGTCGTCTCGCAACTTATTACTAACGGCTACCCCATCCGACATTCTTCTTTCCAAGGAGTAATCTTATCAAGTCCAAGTTCCAATCAAACTTCTCTTGGATCACACAGATTGGACCCCCCCCCCCCCCCGACCCCGCCACCGGAATGACTACTGAAAGAATCCTTAGCCTTGGGGGACCCCCCACAATAGCCGGCTGCTTTCCCCACCTTCTTTTTTACTATCAGGGTTGACGGAAGCGGATAGTTGTCATTGAGAAGGAAAGGGGATAGTTGATGACGAGAGTAGATAATAGCTTTAGTGATTTCATTTGATCTAAAGCTAAAAGGATTGACGGAAAGGTTTATAGTCGTGTTTTTCCTTTATTGTTATTACGAAAGTGCAGTACACAGGTAAATGGGGTTATACATGGAGAGAGACCGACAGGTGTGGGGGGCGGTGGAAATGACTGTGATGGTCTCATAATACCTATATAGACTCATGTTTGGTTGGTTAGTCCGACGACAGAGAACGAATGAAGATTCCGAATATTCCTACCCTATGTTTTAGCCCTAGTTTCAGGTAGTTTGAGCGTTCGACTCTTGCCCTGTTTGGTAGTTATTCTCCGGCATTTTGGCTAAATGCAATAAATAAACACTTGATAGTAATAGCTCGTAGCCAACGCTCAATGATAGTCAGATAGGTATCATACTCGAGGTGGAGATTTGTTACTAGGGATATCCTGTGCCAATCACGGGGGCCGCAAGGAGTTTGTATAATGGTACTTGGAGTGCACCGGTAGCATTACGGGCCGACTAAGCAGAAACTTGAACAAGACGTACGAAATACAAAAATCTAATTATCCTTAGTCATTTGTAACAGTGAAGGAAATTCAATAGCAAGTGCGTTACACATAGAGAAAATTTAGGCTCCTTCCGTCTTATTCTAAGATAACAAATGCAAAATATGTAGAGAAATAAAGCTCAACGCAAGCAAGAGGCGAAAAAAGAAAGGGAATATACAGGGGCACCTCCAATGTACCGATTCAGTATCTTTTAGCTTTACCAACAATCTCATGTACCAACATTTGGAGGACTCAGGTTTCGAGAAAGACCCGGGAATAGAGATGGCAATGTCTTGGAGGCAGTGGATGTAGGCTATAGGAAGTTGAATAAGACTCGCAGATTGGCGGAGGGGATAGCAGGAATTTCGATAGGGTAAGGGAAGAAGCGATGTAATTCCATATGTAAATCCGTGACCGAAGGCGGCAAGAAGGGCTATGCTTCCGAGGGCTGAGGCAGAGGTGGGCGGGAGGATTTCCAGTCTAGTATTAGCTTTACAACTCCTCCATGCCCGCTATTGATAGCATACGAAAGTGGTGTTAGGCTGGAGCGGTCTCGTCTGTCGGGGTTGACACCCCCCCGTCCCAGTAGCAGCTGCACCACTCCCTCGTGCCCATTCCTGGCAGCATAGGCCAATGGGGCTCGGTTACTATTATCTGGCTTGTCGGGATTAACATCCACCCGTCCGAGCAGTACCCGCACCACTCCCTCGTGCCCATTCATAGCAGCATATGCTAGCGGGGCTCGGTTAAGATTGTCTGGCTTATCGGGATTAACGTCCTCCCGTCCCAGGAGTACCCGCACCACACCCTCGTGCCCATTCATAGCAGCATATGCCAGTGGGGCTCGGTTACTATTGTCTGGCTTATCGGGATTAACATCCTCCCGTCCCAGGAGTACCCGCACCACACCCTCGTGCCCATTCATAGCAGCATGCGCTAGTGCGGTTCGGCACAACCAGTCTAGCCTGTCGGGGCGGACATCCCCCCGCCCCAGTAGTAGCCGCACAACTCCCTCGTGCCCATTCTCAGCAGCATGCCCTAGTGGGGTTAGGTCACATCTGTCTGACAGATCGGGTTTGACATTCCCCCACCCCAACAGCAGCTGCACTACTTCCTCGTGCCCACCCCGAGCAGCCCATCCTAACGGCGTAATACCCATAGGGCTTCCTTGATTTATGTCAAAACCTCCTCTCTCTATCAAAGACCTAACAACCTCGACGAGTCCGAAGAAGGACGCACAGTGTAGTCCCGTGAACAGGGAATAGTCCCTGGACTGGTAAATGTCCAGAGACTCTAAAAGTAGTCTAATGGATACGTGATCATCATACTGCCCCAAGAGCTTCAATGCAAGTGATTTTGCGTTATCTGAGAGTTCCTTTTTCCCATGGGTTCCCCAGTGTAAAGCAGAATATTTGAGGAAGGGAACGGCTCGATTGTCGTGAAATTGAGTTGCCGAAAGGTTCATGACCTGCTGAGAATTTAGGTATGTCAAGCATGTCTCCGCAATCACCGAGTGAGGTCTCTGGAAGAGGTCGGGACGACCGGAAAGATACTCCCGGAGTGTGAAATGGACTAGCCGGACAGTCGAGCCTTCCTTATCTACTACCACAAGGCCTTGACAACAGCTGAGCACCGTCCGTATTGAGGGAACATTGTCAGGATCAAAATCTGTCGACCCTATTTCAACTCCCAGGGCATGACGCAACTCATCTGCCTCCAACGGCCGTTCCGAATGACATATCCACATCAGAGCCATAATCCCGAGCCTCGACCTCTCCCCACCTTGCGCGCGGATGCGTCCAAGCGTGGCACCGTACGCATCTTCTAAGCTCAACCCATTGGCCATCATGCGAAGCTTCTCCCGCCGCCGACGGATGGTTGGTTCTTGTAAGATCGCCTCAACATTCAGAGACACTAATAGGAATCTAGGCGCATATCTGTTAGTGGATATCTTAAGACCTCTCCAGGAGTCGACCCGACTTACATCTCCGAGATAGTTTCGGGAATCTTCTTCACAATTTCCGACTCCAAGCTTGAGTCCATCTCGTCGGGGCTCGGGTCCTCTTCCAATCTCTTGCGGATGTAATGAATTATATCATCTTTCCAGGGGCTTACCGATACAGCCACCACTCCTCCGGGAAGGCGGGTTTCCACCTCGCCACGGACGTGTGGTCTTCCCGTCAGGAACACCCGAGTGGTTGGTGACTTTTGGATAATTTCTCCAAGTGAAATAAGGATCTTTGCCCGATCCCTCACAGCGCATTCGTCGAGAGCGTCAACGCAGATAAAGGTGCGCTTCAAGGATGTGACAACCACCAACATCTTGGCAATTTTGTCAAGTCGCAGACTCCGGCCCCCAATAACCTTTTTCTGCTCCACAAATTCTCGCATGATTTCTTCCGGGATCTTGCCCAGCCCACCCACCACCTGTCTTAGAAGAGCACCAAGCATACTTCCCGGGGTCTGCTCCTTTCCCGCAGCGAAATCAAAGTAAAAACATGTGACAGCAATATCCTGCCCCCTCGCCTGATCACATAGAGTATCTACTACAAGAGAACTGCAATGGAGACTCGTCAGAAACAAGCCTTTGTCTGCTTTTCTCTCCAGAACAGTCTCTCCTACCAAATATACGTCTTTCCAGCTCCCGGATTGCCATAGCAAAATATTGTCGCATTCTGAGATTCGTCTTGGCTACTACCATCCCACCAGCTCTGAAACTGCTCGGTCTGGAGAAGCCAGTCCCCGACTTTGTCGACCCGGCTAGCTTCAAGGTTCTGATGCCGCACTCGAGGCTCAAGAGGAGATAGCCAGGCTAGGATTTCCGATCGATCTTCGGTGACAGTGAAGTGGTTCGACACAATGTTAGTGGTGTTGTTGAAACTGTTGGTGTTATTATTGAAAGAGCGGGCAGCGTTGACAGAGTTGGTATAATTGGAAGATCTAGAGTTCTTAGAGGTGGTGCTAAAGAGGTTAAAATTTTGAGACATATCTGTTCTCCGCTGCTTGGGACGTGGAATTGTAGGGAATCTGCTGCTGAGGTTCCAGTGTGTTTGCCGGAAACCAAAGAAAAGCGTGGTTCATGACAATTGCATAGCCTTGATGTTGAACAAAGGTCCGGTCGTGGCTCCCGAAGTTTGTAAAACCTATGTCATGCTTGTTGCAACTATCGTTGTGGAAGAACGACCACAATATTATGTTGTAAATACGGTACTCGAGTACTTAGTCATGGCTATCACGGATACCATATGAGTTAATAAAAAAATAAGGGTCGTAGCTACGAGTACCACATTACCTAAAACCATGCCGCGGTGAATGAACATCCCAGGAGCCAAGAGGTGAGAGGCTCTGTCGGCGACTAATTCTTCGCACTAGAATACGGTACTTGTACTGTACCGCTTGCAAGACTTCCTGCTTAGCAGAGTTTACGGGGTGATACTTGTACGATCGCGCAAGTGGCTTAGCGGGAGGGAAATGTAGTGACGGTGCCCCCGTGCATAAATCAAAGTTAAAAGTCAGAAGTCCTTACACCTTGAAAGACATGGCGGAAACCCCCGAGAAAAGCAAGGAATACGCAATGACATAAACTTCTTGCTGTGAAGAACTTTTCTTCCTTCTCAATATTCGCCAAGAGTTCCAACTTCCAACTTCTAGCTTTCCTACGCGGGGTGCCGTCACCCCAACGCCCCGGCGTACTCGAGTACAGTAGATGCTGGCCTATCGGAGGTTGCTAGCTAACGGCTATTTAAGTATCATAGCGAAAACTTCGACATGTATAACCCTTTACAAGGGTCCAGGATTTAGCCATGAGACAGAGCAGGGGTGGTCAGAGTCGATTTCAGACGAAGTTCTGGTACACCGCAACCGAAAGGACTTCTCAACAGAAAATATGTGTGAATGGTGCAAACCCCTTTGAAATACACCCCCAATGAATTTAAACCTCGCTTTGTAGATATTTCCAGCTACACCATGTATGGCCAATGGATACTATAACAAAAGGTGCACTGATATAGTTTCTGTACATGGATAATGAAGCTGGTTTGGTTAGTACTCTACAATATGAATCCTTCGAGGGAGTTTTCAGTTGATAAATGGTTCCTGTAGTGCATAAAATGGGATCAGGTTTTAAGGTGTTACTTACCACACCTCAATCAACCTTGAGAAGCTTTTGATTTGACTAGCATGTGAGGTTATCAATATCACTTATTCCAGTTTTCCCTGATTGATCTTTCTCATTTAAAGAGAACCCATAATTCTCATGACGCCCTTCGTATGCATACTACAATCGTGGTGTGCTAGCCGCCTGATGCACTATAACTAAATCTTGGACCCTTGTATGATACATCCGTTCATGCCCTAGTGCTCCCACATACGTCCACACTTCAATATCCCTCCATACAATGTGCCCTTCCTATTACGTGCGTTCCTCGATGCTTCTATTACAACATTCTACTGCTAGGATTATCATATAGTCAAGAGTAGGTCAGCACAAGGCTAACTCACCACCCCTATGCATCTGAAAACTTCTTTCGGCAAAATAACTTAAGATTCTATTATGAATAGGTCATATTTCCACCTTCATCGATACAGCTATGTTATCGGGCGACCTACCCACACTACACCTCCAGACATTCTCAGATCCGAGGAGTAAACTCATCAAGACCAAGCCTCAATCAAACTCCTTAATGAATGCTCTTGGATCACACACGTTGGACCTCTTGTGCCTGACTTTGCCACCGGGATAGGGCTAAAAGAATGCCTTGCCCACGGGAGAGCCTCCCCCCTACAACAGAGTGCTACCCCCACCCTCTCATAAGCACTCACAAATGATCGCTCCACAGCAATACTTTGTAGCCGGCACACAATGAAGATCGGCCTGGTACTCGTGGGGGGCATATGTTACTATGTGATATCCTGTTCCAATTACAGGATTCAAAGGAACTTTTTATCGCTGTATCTGATGTGTACTGTATAGCATTAGGAGTTAACTGACTGAAGACGGAAATGAGACGTATAAAATATAAGAGTTTAATTCTCTTTTGTTATTGGTAATAGTGGGGAAAATCTAATTGAAAATGTATCGTACAATGTCATGGGGAAGATCTAGATCCCTTTCAGATCACGGCTCAAGTAATTCGTTTCCCGTCTAGTTATAACATGACAAGTGAAAAAATATCTTGATAAATCATTTTCCGAAAAGCGCCATGCAGGCAAGAGAAAAAGGAATATAAAGTTAGATGACTCCAAAGGGCCGACTCAGTCTCCTTTAGCTTTACCAAGAGTCCCATGCGGCCAACATTTAGAGAGCTCAGGTTTCGAGAAAGATCCGGGAATAGAGATGGCAATGCCTTGGAGGTAGTGGATGTAGGCTATAAAAAGTTGAATAAGACTCGCAGGTTGGCAGATGAGATAGAAAGAACTTCTATAGGGTAAGGGGAGAAGTGATGTAAATCTAGAACCGAAGGCAGCAAGAAGGGCTATGCTTCCGAGGATCGAGGCAGAGCTAGGCGCCAGGATTTCCAGTCTAGTATTAGCTTTACAGCGCTTCCATGCTCGCTATTGATAGCATACGAAAGTGGTGTTAGGCTGTAGCGGTCTTGTCTGTCGGGGTTGACACCCAGGGTTCTGAATAGTCCGACTGGTCAAGTCTTGGAGGCAAGACCAAACTCCTCAGTCCATGTTGATGTCAATGACTGGACCTGACTAACTCCGGTGGTCCGGTCTGGCCTGGAATGGTCCCAGACCAGTCTTCATAAAAGATTATGTAGTCATGTAATATCACTCGACTGATATGAAAATGATGCTCCAAAGTGCCTCGAAGTGGTAGTTTGAGTCCATAAAGAGATCCTTGGAGCCAGATTTTGCTTTCCCGACCAGACTTTCCGTATGGACTTGGGAGTCGTACAGTCTCGTGCATGAGGCTAGCAGGAGAAAACTTTCCACCAAGTTGTAGACCCGTAAAACCCACAAAGGAGAGTCTTTTTCACATAAAGCTGATAAAGAATATTTTGCACCAAGTTAGATACCCCCTCAATACCCATAAAAGTTACATATAGTCTTCTTTATACCAAGTCGAGGTTATGATTTGTGTATTTTTCATCAAGCTAGATACCTTTGCGAAACCCACGAGGGCAGTCCTTTTCACACAAAGCCGACACCAAGTCAGATACACTATCCCCTCAATGCCCATAAAAGTTACATATAGGCTTCTTTTCACCAAGTCGAGGTTATAATTTGTGTATTTTTCATCAAGCTAGATACCTCTGCGAAACCCACAAAGGGGCTTTTTCACACACAGCAGACATAATTTGTAGAATGTTTTCCACCAAGTTAGATACCCCCTTAATACCAACAAAAGTTGCATATAGTCTTCTTTGCACCAAGTCGAGGTTATGATTTGTGTATTTTTCATCAAGCTAGGTACTCCTGCAAAACCCACAAAGGGCATACCTACGGAGGTACTGTACTCGAGTACCTCCGTAAGTTACCCATCTGGAGGTCTCCGCCAGCCCCCCTCCCCTGGTGCCGCCCCAGCCTATGCCCCTTCCGGTCCGATCTCTAGGCAGAGAGATGCGCATCCCTAGGCCCCCGGACATAGAAAAATTGTAAAAACAAATTTACTGCTATCTGGAGCATCATGGTACTTGTACTGTATTGTCTACTATTATCCCGTTTTCCGCCAAATGAGCGTGGCTTAAGGTTGCACTGTGTGTGGAGTCGAAAATTGACCCTTTCAATACAAGTGATATGGCAACAACCAAACAAGCGCTATAGACTTAATGATGCATGCCGGGCACCTAAAACTCACCAGTGGTTGCCATGGTAAGCGGTTGGATTAGGGGCAGGCATACTGTACAAGGGTCCGGCATAGCTTTTGAACACACAAAAAAAATCAAGCAAGGAAGGAGCTGGCAGGAACACTTGTAAGCATTGCTCATACCCACCGCCTGAAAACTTATAGTATTTATACAAAAACACCCTGTTTACAATCAAGTACCCAGTTTACACACTTAACAAAGTCAACACTCCGTACAAAATTTAACATCCATACCCGTCATGAGTTTCATGTCATCAAGGATTGCCCATAACGGGGTAACGGCAACCCAACGCGGAACTTGCGATTCACTCCTGCCAACCACAAGTCCAACAGCTTCCAACGAATTAGCCATACAGAACACCAGAGCGCCTGAGTCACCATTATCCGCAAAATAACTACTTCCTGAGCCACTAAATGAAGAAATAACTGCAACTTCTTCCGTTGTAAAGCCATCCTTCCAGATGATGACACCAACGTCATTTACCTTACCCTTTGTTTGGCCTGTTGTTCTCCCAGTTTTCCACACTGTGGCCCCTGGCTCCAGCAAACCCATTCCGCAAACCTTCTCATCTCTAAATATATGACTGGTAGTCAGTCGATTCCCGAGCATTCTATTCAGTTAGTACCGGGGATACTAAATACTAATAAGAAACTGAAATTACCCACCTTGTGTTGCAAGCTTCAAACAATGCCCAGTCTAGCCGCGAGGTTATTATGGCACTCTGGACTACAAACTCCCTCTTCCCTTGGGATCGCAATTGTTCGTTATGCCTTTGCAAGATGGGAAATCTGTGTTCCGCCTTTGCTACCAAAATCCCAAGGTCAGGTCCAATCAGCTTTATTTTGCTCCCGTCATAAAGCTCAACCCCATCATTATCTGGTAGTTCGGTATATTTCTCCCTTAGGAAATCAACTTCATCTTCACAAGCCTTCAGTTTGCAAACACTCCGAGATATAGGACAATATTTGGTGTATGGAATAATTTCATCCAGTCGGGCCATAATCTCTAAACTGCTTGGTGACACGACACTGGAACCAACATCACACTTCGCAAGGCAATGTCCGCATGTTATACCCCACTTCTTCCCGTCATTTGTTGCCAACCAACCCCCGAAGCTGCCTGCGTCCGATATAGAATATTTTCCTCCAAGGGAAATATCTGCAAGTCCCACCTTTTCCTTGTGGTTCACACCCAAGCACCATGTTGGTAGTATATCTATGGTTGGTACTGCTTTGTCTCTTATCACCAGCAGTGGGATATTTGCAATAGCCTCAGGTAATATGATAGATCCGATCTGCCCTGGTTCTGGAAATCCAAACAGTATTGTTGGAACCGTTGCCTCGTGTAGCTTTTTGCTGTACCGTAGGATTGTGCCGTAGCTGCCTTGTTGTTTGGAGTCTTGCAGGAGGGTATGAATGAATTCAAGTGCGACGTTTATTGCTTCAGAAGGGAGCTCTCCAGGAAGCAATGCCTCATAGCCAACCGCCCTGATGCTCATGGGGTGGTCCATGGTGCCGTCAGTTTTGGTATTGTGGTAGGCTGGTACATAGATCAGAGCGGTGAGCTTCAAGATTAAGCAAGGATGCAAGGTATTTATCTTACCGGTTGTGTCAACTTCCTCCACAATTTGAGTGGAAACAAGTTTCTAACCCTGTTTTAACCACTCTTTCCCACAATCTGGTTTCCTCTCACGCTGATAATTCAGGGCTTTCAGGCCGGCCGCAGACTCAGGACGCATCACTTGTACGGTACGGAATATAGTAGAAGGTATAAGAGTTTGTCAAATAAAAGTAAAACTTAATGAACAGAAGAGGTTGTGCGTTAGGGAGAGGTTGTGCGTAAGGGAGAGGTTGTGCGTTAGGCTGCCTTCTAAATATAATTTGCAGTAGAGGGTGTGACTGCGGTCAGTTAGTGTTTTCTGGCTTCTGAGTTCAGCAGAGCATTCACAGGGACCGGTATTGCAGCCCACACTGGGCGCTAAGGGTAGCCATGTGAGTCACCATATTGGCAACGGTCTCACAAACACTCCCTCAGCGAATTCTCCAGCAAACGCAGTGCGAATGCTTGTGTCACCGGTCCCCACTTCTTACCACCACCAAAAAATACTCACTCGCTATCACTCGAATTCCCTAATCCGGTTTGGTCCCACGTGCCGGAGACGTCTCTTTTCGGAAGTGGACCCGACTTTTGTCAACCCCCTAGTATAGTACTGTACAGTATTTGAAATCGTGGCGGGGGTTCAACAAAAAAGACTGTCTGGCCTCTTCATGCTGGGGGCCCTATCAATTGCACTCCGAGTGTCTCTAGCGCTGGTGGACAAGCAAACCAAAACTTAGCGCCCGGGGAATCGATCATTTGGTAGTCATCCACCAGGTTGTGGGTGGCAGCCATGCGCCCAGTGATGGTGTGATTGCAGGGTCTGGAGGAGGATCTTCTTTGCTCAAGAGGATCAAGAAAAGGATCGCAAAACACCCCAAAGAGGCATCCAGGGCACCACTTTTGGACCACCGTCGTGAAATATCACTCACTTGGCGGTCTGAAAAGATTTTGACACTTGCGAATCTATTTTTGTTGCCCCGAATCTAAGCGAAGCACTATCATCACTCTGACTCTCCTGAGATTCCACTGTATAATCGATAGAAATAATGAGTTTATTTAAGAAATGTTTTATTTGAAGGTAATATATTGTGATAAAAGTAGGAAAATGCAAAATGGGATGCTAATTCTGTCAAAGAGCCATGCGTTTCCAATTGCTTGGCGGGCCTGGTCAGACCAATCCTGGCTAAGTCTGGTCTGCTAATCCTGACCATCCCGTCTGTCTAATTTCCGCCATTAGACTACAGTCGCACCTGGCTATAACGAACGCAAAAAACAAGACCCTCTGTGTTCACTATAGCCAGAGATTCATTATAGTAAAGATGACTAAGTGGTCTTGGCTAAAGTGAGTAAAAAACTTTTCCATCTGTTTGCACAAGCATCAATCATAGACGAAGAAAAGTATACTGAGTTTTGGCCATGATCTGGGGAAACTTGAGAAGGCCAATAATGAGTAGGAAGACAATCTAACAAACCCTAAATCAGGGCACTTCACATGTCCCAAAACGGAATAGCCTCCGGCTGTTTCTCATTTTGTTCCTTATAGCCAATTAAATTTATATGTGTTTTCATTTTTATACCCCTGCATATTTGCTGTTCCTCTGTTCACTACACTATGGGCACTTTTTCCATTATAGCCAACAGGATATTTGTGGGAACCCAGATTTCCTGTATGCCCCGTTTATTATAGCCAGGGATTCACTATAACGAGGTTCACTATAGCCAGGTGCGACTGTAGACTTGACTGTCGAGCAGACTAGCTGGTCCCGTCCAGTCTTGCTCAGACCATTCGGAACCCTGCTTGTTGTTGAACAGCCCCGTTGTTACACCCGAAGTTTGTGAAACCGATGTCACGCCTGTTACTACTATTGGTATGGAATAACAACTACATAAATACTCGAGAACCTGGTCACGGCTATCACATTATTCAAAATCATGCTGCGGTGAATAAGCATCCTAGATCCCTAGGACAAGAAACGAAAGGGTCTGTGGGTTACCAACTCTTCGCACAACCACTTGCCAGACTTCCCACTCGACAGAGTTTGTGGGAGTGGTACAATCGCGCAAGTGGGTTGACGGGAGCGAGATGTCGAGGTGTAAGAGCATGTCTATTAGAGGTTACTAGATAACGGCCGCTTAGTAGTGAAAACCTTTACATGCATAACCCTATACATCCGTTCATGCCCTGGTGCAGTGTTCTCAACGGGCTGCCCAGACGGGTAAGAGCGAAGGGCCAGGACGGACGATGTTGTGTCGTCCCCCGTCGTCCCCCGTCGTCTCCCGTCGTCACCTGCAGTCCCCCGCCGCCCCCCGGCCGTTCTACGAAGGCACCTGCTTCCCCCTACTGAAATTGTCTCACATCGTGGGGCTCATCGTCCTTCATAATGACGGCCGTCCTGCAAGTTCACGGACTAGGAAGGACTACATTATGCCTTCCCGTCTCGTCCGGGGCTCTTGGCAGTCCCCCCCGCCGGGCCCTACCGGGGCCCCGGACGGTTGAGAACACTGCCCTAGTGCGCCCACACACATCCACCCTTCAATATTCCTCCATACCATGTGCACTTCCTGTTACTTGCGCTCCTTGATGCTTCTAATGCAACATTCTATAATACCACTAGGATTGTTACGCCATCAGAGTACGTTAGTGCAAGGCTAACTCACCATCCATATACATTCCAAAAACTCCTTTCAGCAGTGTAATTTAAGATTCTACGGAGGATAGGGGTCATATTTCTGTCTTCATCGATACGGCCATGTCATCGTGCAAGCTACCGGGGCAGTGCCTTCAGACATTCTCAGATCCGAGGAGTAAGCTTATCAAAACCAAATCCCCAATCAAACTCCCGAACGAATGGTCTTGGATCACAAACACCATGGGCCTCTTGCCCAGGACTCTGCCACTGGCATATGCCCAAAGAGAATGCCTTACCCACGAGAGACCGCCAGACATCAGTGTTCTGCCTTCCTCGCTGGCCTTAGGCCAAACCTAATGGGTGGGTACGCATAGATAATCGCTCGATAGCAATAGCTCGTAGCCGACGCACAACAAAGATCAGACGAGTGCTCGTGGTGGAGATATACTACTAGGGATATCCTGTGCCAATCACCGGGGCCGTAAGGATTTTCTATAAGGGTATTTGGAGCGCACCAGTAGCATTACGGGCCGACTAAGCAGCAACGTGAACAAGATGCACAAACCTCAAAAATCTAATTATCATTAGTTCTTCGTAACAGTAAAGGAAATTTAATAGCAAATGCGTTACACATTGAGATAATTCAGGCCCCTTCCATCTATTTCTAGGATAAACGCAAAATATCTAGAAAAATCACTTTCCGAAAACTCCATACAGGCAAGAGAAAAAGTGAATATACAGGGCACCATCAATGGGTCGACTCTGGCTCCTTTAGCTTTGCCAATCTTCTCATAGTACTAACAGCCAGAAGGCTTCGGTTTCAAGATCCGGGAACAGATGGCAATGCTCAGGAGGCAGTGGATGCCGAAACAAGTTGAAAAATACTCGCGAGGTGGCAGGGGGTAGTAAGAGCTTCTATGGGGCAAGGAGGAAGATAGTATGGATCCTGAACCGAAGGCAGCAAGAAGGATTATGATTCCGAGGGCCGAGGTAGAAGTAGGAAGGAAGTATTTCCCAGTCTAGTGTTAGCTTTACGACTCCTTGATGCTTGTCATTGTCAGCCAAAAAGAGTGGCGTCAGGCTTAAGTGGTCTCGCCTATCGGGGTTGACATCCCCGACCGCAGTAGTAGGTGCACCACTCCCTCGTGCCCATTCATAGTAGCATACGCCAGTGGGCTTCGACACAGCCAGTCTAGCCTGTCGGGGTCGACACCCCCCCGCCCCAGTAGTAGGCGCACCACTCCCTCGTGCCCATTCCCGCCAGCATGCGATAGTGGGGCTCGGCCATTAGTATCTGGGCTATCGGGGTCGACGTCCCCCCGCCCCAGTAGTAGCCGCACAACGCCCTCGTGCCCATTCCCGCCAGCATGCGATAATGGGGTTCGGCCATGAGAATCTGGCCTGTCGGGGTTGACATCCCCCCGCCGGAGTAGTAGCCGCACTACTCCCTCGTGTCCATTCATAGCAGCATACGCCAGTGCGGTTCGGCACAACCAGTCTAGCCTGTCGGGGTCGACACCCCCCCGCCCCAGTAGTAGCCGCACCACTCCCTCATGCCCATTCCTGCCAGCATGAAACAGTGGAGCTCTGCCATTAGCATCTAGGCTATCGGGGTTGACATCCCCCCGCCCCAGTAGTAGCCGCACCACTCCCTCGTGCCCATTCCCGCCCGCATGCGACAGTGGGGTTCGGCCATAGGCATCTGACCTATCGGGTTTGATATTCCCCCACCCCAGTAGCAGCTGAACCACTTCCTCGTGCCCACTCTTGGCAGCCCATCCCAACGGTGTAATACCCATGAAGTCTCCCTGGTTTATGTCAAAGCCCCCTGTTTCCATCAAAGACCGAACAACTTCAACGATCCCAAAGAAGGACACACAGTGCAGTCCCGTAAACATTGAAAAGCCGCTGGACGAATAAAAACCTGCGTATTGGGACCCTAGAAGTAGCCTAATGGATATGTGATTATCATATCTCACCAAGAGCTTCAGTGCAAGTGATTTTGCATCATCTGAGAGTTCCCTTTTCCCGTGTGTCCCCCAGTAGAGAGCAGAATATCTAAGGAAGGGAACGGCTGGAATGTCGAGAAGTAGAGTTGCTGAAGGGGTCATAACCTGCTGAGAATTCAGGTATGTCAAGCAGGTCTCCGCAATCACCGAGTGGGGTCTCTGGAAGAGGTTGGGACGACTGGCAAGATACTCCCGGAGTGTGAAATGGACTAGCCGGACCGTCGAGCCTTCCTTATCCACCACGACAAGGCCTTGACAACAGCTGAGCACCGTCCGTATTGAGGGTACATTTTCCAGATCAAAATCCGTCGACCCTATTTCAACCGCTAGGGCATGACACAATTCATCTGCTTCCAACGGCCGTTCCGAATGGCATATCCACATCAGAGCCATTATTCCGAGTCTCGACCTCTCCCCACCTTGCGCTTTTATGCGTCCAAGAGTGGCACCGTACACATCCTCCAAGCTCAACCTATTGGCCATCATGCGAAGCTGCTCCCGCCGCCGGCGGATGGTTGGTTCTTGTAGGATCGCCTCAACATTCAGAGACACCAATAGGAATCTAGGCATATATCTGTTAGTAGATGGCTGAAGACAGGTTTCTCCAAGCAGTCGACCCGACTTACATCTCCGAGACTGTCTCGGGAATCTTCTTCACAATTTCCGACTCCAAGCTTGAGTCCATCTCGTCGGGGCTTGGATCCTCCTCCAATCTCTTGCGGATGTAATGAATTATATCACCTTTCCAGGGGCTTACCGATACAGCTGCTACTCTTCCGGGAAGGCGGGTTTCCACTTCGCCACGGACGTGAGGCCTCCCCGTCAGGAACACCCGAGTAGCTGGTGACTTTTGGATAATTTCCCCAAGTGAAATAAGGATCTTTGCCCGATCCCTCACACCGCATTCGTCGAGAGCGTCGACGCAAATAAAAGTGGGCCTCAGGGATGTGACAGCCACCAACATCTTGACAACTTTGTCAAGTCGCAGGCTCCGGCCCCCAATAACCTTTTTCTGCTCCACAAATTCCTTCATGATTTCTTCCGGGACCTTGCCCAACCCACCCACCACCTGTTTCAGAAGAGCACCCAGCATGCTCACCTGGGTCTGCTCCTTTCCCGCAGCGAAATCAAAGTAAAAACATGTGACAGCAATATCCTGCCCCCTTGCCCGATCACATAGGGTATCTACTACAAGAGAACTGCAATGGAGACTCGTCAGAAACAAGCCTTTGTCTACTTTTCTCTCCAGGACAGTATCTCTTACCAAATATACGTCTTTCCAGCTCCCGGATTGCCGTAGCAAAACATTGTCGCATTCCGAGATTCGCCTTGGTTATTGCCATCACACCAGCCCTGAAACTGCTCGGTCTGGAGAAGCCAGTCCCCCACTTTATCGACCCGGCTGGCTTCGAGATTTTGATGCCGCACGCGAGGCTCGAGAGGCGATAACCAGGCTAGGATTTCCGACCGATCTTCGGGGACAGTAAAGTGGTTCAACACATTGGTGGTAGTGTTGAAACTGTTGCTATTATTACTGAATGAGCCAGCACCAGTAGAACTAGAGCCCCCGGAGGTGGTCGAGGAGAGGTTAAAATTTTGAGACATATCTGTTCTCCACTGCTTAGGATGTGGTATAGTAGAGAATCTGGTGCTGACGTCCTGGTGCTAGCTGAAAACTAGAAGAAAAAGCGGGGTTCCTGATAATTGCCCAGCCCTGTTGAACAACTGAGTTTGTGAAACCAACGCCACTCTTGCCACTGATTGGCGTGGAATAAAAACCACACAAATACTCAAGTGCCCATAAAAATTGGGGAAAAGAAAATATGAGCAGGATCATAGGGGGAGCGAGCTGACAGCCAATATAAGTAGAAGAAAAAAATATGCACTTGCAGAGACAAACAACCTGGAGTCGATACCAAATACATTATCCCACCAATGAGAAGATATCCTGAACGAAGAATTAAAAATTGGCTACAGTACAAATGTGGCTTATATAGATTAGTTGAAACCCCCCCAGAAGCTCTTTGCAATCTCCGAAATTCACGTATTGGAGAATAGTAGATACTAACCAACACAAATCCCTATATTACCAACCCTAGACGTCCAACTTTTAAGGACAGACCGGAGCACGTATCCACAGTTATCAAAATATTATTATTCAAAAAGGATAAACACCTCTTGTCTCCCCAACCCAATAAACCCTACCGTACTCCCCCCGCAGGAGAGCCAAGAGTACCAACACCCCCCTCGCACAAGCAAACCATTCGCCAGAAGCCGGAAAACCCAATAACATTCGGAAACCCACCCCGTTATCCCGCCATTCTATGATAAATTATCATGGAAGACATCAAAGAACAAAAAAAAAAAAAAAGCAAAAGGAAGTGCATCCACTGATTTACCTGATTGATCCCAGATACATAAATAACCCGCCAAAAAATCCCCCACCTCACTGTACAGACCTGTTGCGGGGGGATGATGGTATGTACAGTTATATACGATGCGGTCATGAGTAATCACTCGAATACTTATCCCCAGTCCCCCTAGTAAACTTATCATACCCATCATAAATTATCACATGATACCGCTTGCTATCGTGGCTATCCCAGCCAACATAGACTTACCCCACGAACCAAAACACAAGCGCAGCTCCCGCCACCCTCCTACAAAATCGAAAGCGAGGGAAAGAATACTAGAATACCCGTGGGGAGAGGGGTGTTCATAAATTTATTTCTTGCTTTGGAAAGGGGTTGCCTGCTCGGTCACTCATATACAATACTCGTTTGCCCAGAATACATATGGGTGGTGCTTCTTCCGTCCTACTATTATACCGTACTCCGCCATACCCAAAAATAAATGCAGAAAAGGGGAAATAATAATAATAAATGCTTTCGGCCACAAGATTTTACATCTCTAATATTTCTGTAAATTATTTTCCGTGCATGATCTCCCCTCATAACATAAATTTACGATATTTAGGTCCTTGCTGAACAGTATACAAGTTACATCCTCCCGTTGCAAAGGACGACAGAGACGATAGGCCATTCAGTTACCTATAAGTATCACAAGTAACATACGGTAAACAGCATACTATTGTGGGTGGACAAAATTAACCGCGCATCAACCAACATGAAAAACTCCGGCCATGGGAATGGCGCTCCCCCACCAACCCCGATATCATGAAAACCAAATCAAAAATATAAACTCACAGTGGAACACATACTAGAAACTAATATTTGATCCAGAGAAATTTCTTTGGGTGGTGTTGAAAGTGCAGAGTGATCAGGGTGTCGGGTTGCTATCAATCGTCGGTGCGCGGTTAATTTTGTGCACGCACCATACCTGTTACATTGTTCCCGTTGCACAATACCGATGCTTCTTTCCCCAAGGTCACAATGTCATTATGTTTCTCCCCCCCTCATAATTACTCATCATTCGCCGGAGCTTGCGAGCGGCAGAGAGCAGGTTAAGATGTGTTGGACTGAGCTAAACTGATACATATTGTATTGTGTTGCGGAAATCGAATACGAGCACGATGCTTAAAATGGGTAGGCGAATGGATGGCGCAAAAATACTGCTCGGATCTGTGTTATTTATTTATTTAGGATTGATCAGATAAGGTGAATGAATGCGGTAGACAAATAGATGGATGGATGGGAATAGAATTGGGATACATTGTGATGAAAAAAGGTGAGTTGGGTGGGTTAAAGGAAGACATGATGGATGAATTGCTGGATGGGGGTGTCGCAGTGGGGAAAAAAAAGAGACAGGAGACGTGGAACAGTAGAGGAAATATTCAAGTGAGAAAAACAATGAAGCAAGGAAAAAAATCACGTTCTGGTCATCCGGTACAAATAACAATTAAAGCGTTTCCCTTTGATTCTCTTTTTTTTCCCATTCTCTTTTTTTTGCTAGCTTCCAACAACCTACGTGTCACTCCACCTTCCGGAATACCGGCCCTCGAGTAAAAAGAAATTGGAGAGAAAAGATGGAGAAACGAGAAAGAGAAAAAAAGGAGAATCGAGGAAAGAGAAAGGTCGACAAAGATAAAAGCTTAGAAAACCCGAACCAAACGAGAGAAAGTGTAAGTTATCCGAAGGAGAAGAAAAACAGTCAATAACGTGCTTTTAAAACACCTCCACAAATTGATTCCCTCTATTGCATTTTCCCAAGCAGTTTTGCTTTTTAATGTTTGTTGGTGGGAAGAGGTTTACATGTCCATGCTATCCCCCCCATTGGCGAAGTTGAAGCCGCCCTGCTGCGGTTGCGCACCAAAGCTGAATGTTCCAGCTTGGCCATCTTGCTGGGGTTGGGGAGCCAATCCCTGGATCTCCGCTCCGGTCTCATCGTCCTCATCGGAAAAGTACTTCTCGATGATGTTGTACGCTTTCATGTAGATTTCCTCATTGGCATTGTTTTGAGCCGCATGGATCCTCTCCATTCCGCCGGCCTCTTCGATAAACATAGCATAACGGTTCATGTTGTCGGTCTCTGCGTTCTTGTCCATGTCTCCAACCTTGAGGATATTCTCGAGGCCATCGAGTGCAACCTGAATAATCTTATTATCCATACACCCGAGAAGGTCGCAAAGAGGTCTGATGCATCCCTGGGAAACGAGATATCTAATCTGTTCAGGCTTTTGAAGACCCCCACTAGTTGCATTCGAAATTGCCCAGCAAGCCTCCTTACGGGTCTTGAAGTCGCCGTGCGAGAGGAGGTTGATAAGCGGGGGGATGATGTTCGCATCGATGACGGCCTGGATTTGAGTGGAATTTCCGGCGGTAATGTTGGAAATAGTCCAGCAAGCCTCCTTACGAATTCCATCCTTGGGCGAGCCCAACAAAGCTAGCAGGGCAGGAAGAGCACCGCAATTGATAATAACCTGTGTTTGTACATCATCCCCAGTAACAATGTTTCCAACCGAGCGAAGGGCGGGAGTCTGAACTGAAGTAGATGAATGCATCAGAAGCTCGACGAGGCGCCGCGGAATTCCGTTCTCAATGACTGCCTGAATCTTATCATTGGAACCATCCGAGAGGTAGGAAATGGCCCAACAAGCGTCGATCAAGACCTCGTCATCCAGAGAATACACCAACTTTGCAAGAACAGGAAGGGCGGGGAGAATCTGAAATTATATCAGTACAGCTGCGCATCAGAGGTTTTTTTATTTTATTTATTTTTCTTTTTCGTATTTAGGACAACTCACAGTAGGCCAGTCCGGCTGAGGAGTTTTTCCTCGGCAAAAGTTGCTCAACGTCCATGTAGCATTCCTGAGCATACTCAACTTCCGGCTATCACCCAAGAGGCTCAACAGAGGTGGCAGAGCACCAGCCGACAAAACGAAATCCCTGCACTGTGGCGAGTCACCGGCAATATTACCCAGAGCCCAAACAGCCTGCTCCCTAACATCTGGCTCATGGCTAGACAACAACTCGACAAAAATAGGAACAGCGCCAGCCTCAATGACAACTTGGGTCTGTGATGCGGATCCGGAAGCAATATTGGTCAAAGCCCAAGCCGCCTCAAATTGAACGAGAGTGTGGGGAGAGCGAAGAAATTCCACAAAGCGGGAAACCACACCACATTCGATAACCTTTTCGATGGGAGGATTACGTTCCTTAGACAAGAGTTTTCTGAACTTGGTGGTAGCCTGAATTTGTTGATCAATTGATTCAGAAAAAACACCGGCACACATGGATGGGAGGTCCTCGTTTAGCTGTAAGGCACCATTAGCACATTAGCGAGTAAACAAAAGAAAACAAGAGAGAGAGAAAAGAACTCACCTGTGATTCGGTTCCTCCTTCCTCATCGCTATCGACGCCAGCTCCAGGTGCAGGGCTGGTTACGGCCATATTTCTCCGTTTTGCCAGATTCTCCTCCCGCTTCTGCTTTCGGATCTCCACCTGCTGCTCCTCACGGCGACGTCTCAACTCATCGGGCTTGAAGGTCCCCTTTGCCTTAAAGTTGCGTCTGTGTTCGGGAATATATCGCTCGGCCATGTTTGATGGATATTTTTTTGGAGAAAGGTTGCTTTTGTTATTGTTAGATGAAGAACGTGTGTTGGTTGATAGGGGGAAGTAGGCTGGTGGGGTGAGAGAGAGAGATGAGGGGTGTGGAGGTGAGACGGTAGTGGATAAGCAACGATAACCCAGCGGCGGGGGTAAAAGGGTTATGAAAGAAACACAGAAAAACAACCACCAACCGTTACAGAACACAGAGCAGAGCCGGGGAGAGGGGATGAGGATAAACCTATTTGCAAGCTGTGAGTATGATTATTTATCCTTCGCTTTGTGAGGCCGGAGGATGGGTGTATAGTGGAGGAAAATAGAAGGGAAGAAGAAAGAAAGAACTGAGCCGATAGGGGGCAAGCAAGTCTTGTCAACCCGCAGAGGTAAGCATGTAGCTGGCACAACAGGAACACAAAACAAACTCTTTTGGCGAACACGGTCACCCTTTCTCCTATAAATACAGACTTTTCCTCTTCCCTTTCTTCGTCTAGTAGAATTCCAGCACCGGTAGTCCCCCCCCCATGGCCCTCTCTACTCGAGTACCTTCCCCTACATAGCTCCAATCCCACTTATTCTCGTTGTATCGCGTACAATTAATTGGCAATAACAACAATGATTTGCTTCAATGCCTCAGCCTCCAGTTCAGACGAATTGTCCCCTCTCGCATCTCCCGTCCGAGCTCTAGTTCTGTCATGTGATACCCAACCGTGATGCCCAACTCAAACCCTTCTTCTCGAAAGGGTACTTCTACCGGTAGGTAAATTTACTATCGGTACCCAGTATCACGGTCTTAATCCCGTAATCCGCTTCCTCCAGAATCCCATAGCAGCGACACTGCATATACACTCATACCTCGCTATCCCGGACGGCCAAACCCTTAAGAATCTGTCCGGCATAACGAGTGATCCGGGACAGCAGGTCATGCTTTGGTGTAAAGGAGTCCAGAACTCGCTGAGATTCCTACGAGACAGCGAGGTATCCGGATTATCGAGATCTGGGACAGCGGGGTGTGAGTGTACTCGCACTGTGCTGTACAATACCGGTACTGTACCAGTAGAGCCCTCCAAATCTTATGGTATCGCATGCAGGGCTGTCTAGACCAGCACCAATACTTTTATGATACCCAATTGCGCAACCCACTACGAATCTTGTACCAAGGCATGGGCGGTAGGCAGAACAACCTTGGATGGGACACGCGCGCTAGGGAAACAGCGGGGCCATATAGTATTGCAGCAAATAAAAAGATCCTTCTTCGTTAACTCAACTACGGTAGTATTCATACATGGACTATCACCTCGTGCTCCCACTGCCATCATCTATCCAATTATAAGAATTCAATACCTTCCATCCATCCGCCATCCCCTTAGAGAGAAAGAGGTTAGAGTGAATAACAAGAAGAAGAAAAAACGTAACGCCCCGAGAAGATGCTGGCCACCGCGCTCCCCACAAATGATAACAAGTGAGAAAAAGAGTGGAAAGCGGAAAGCGAGAAGGAAAACAAAAAATGACATCTTTTCTGGAAACTCCAATAAGAAACAGACCCGTTTTATACCCATTTATCTGCATTTGTTTCTGTGCCTGCCGAGCCGGGGCCCCAGGAGGCCCACGATGTGCCCGTGTTTTGTGTCCCCTGCTCGAGGTCTACATTACAGTCAACGTCGTCATCGTCGCTAAAGTCCACCTCTTCCGAAGATTTATTCATCCTTCTCAGAGGGACTCTCTCACCTCCGCTTCCCGCCGTGTCGTGATCGCTGTAGCTGCCAGGAATCCTTCCAAGAATCCTCTCCGCCTTGGTTTGTTGCAAATGAGTGCTGCCGTTGGCAGTAGCATGCTTTACAAGACCATTTGGGTTCCCTCCCCTCCAGTTGCCCACCGGGCCCGGTGTCTCACGTCCCCAACCCGCACGACGCTCCCTTTCCCCTTGCTCACGAGCTAGCCTCTCTCGCTCCTCCTTCATGGCCTCTACCGCAGTCTCCCATTCACTACTCGTTTCCCAGTTCCAACCATCTCCGACACCAGAAAATACGGGTACGAACCATTTCATCCACTGATCCTTCCCCCCGAACACATGTTGAAAGTTCCTCCTACGACCGAGATCGAATGCGTGTGGCAGGTTGTTTGATGTTTCTTCCATGATATAGGCATTATACCGCTGGAAAGCTTCGATGTTCTCTTGCCTGGCCTGGTAGTTAGGATCGTCGTAGAGATGATGAGCATCTTCGGGCGGGGGCGGGCCGTGACGAGACAATGTGGGTGAGTTGTAGCGGACCTTCTCCAGCGATTCGATTGTTGTCATCCCGGAGGCTACCAGGGTCAAATGCCATATGGTGAATCCGCTGAGAACCAAGCCAATTATACCGGCAACCACTGCTAGGAGAACCCAATTAACGGGCGTCAAGTCTTCGGGTGAATATTTCTTCTCGCCAGCAGTAAAGAGCTCCTGATAAACATATATGGAGGAAACAACGAAACACAGCAGGGAGAAGACGGATGTGTAGATGAGAAATAGGAGAAAGGCCTTGTAGTTGTAGAGCCCGAGACAATTGGACAGCCAGGGGCAATGATGGTCCATCTTTAGCACACATGTCCGACATGTGGAGCAATGATGGGTACGATCCGGTTTCCGGCATTCACACTTTTTGCAAAAGCGCTCCTGCCCGCTGGATTTCACGGTGATGGAGGAATGGTAAGCGGTTTCGGTGGTGGGGAGATGAGAGTACGCGTGTTTATCCTGAAGGTTATAGCGCAAGCACACGAGGTTAGCAAACATACGGTAGGGTGTCAAGGCGGTAGGCGAACGCACGGAGCAAGGGAGTGGGGAGGCGCATTTACGTACCGTATCAATGGGAGATCCAGGGTTTGTGAAAACGGCAGCAGTGTAGGACCAGTTTGCAAGAGCGCACAGGGCGAATCCTATGAAACTCAGTATACCACCTGATGGCGGCCAAGGTACCGGTAATGGTCAGCGAAATGTGTCGATCCGGAAATAGGCATTCCAGTTCAATGAGTTCCCATCAATCGGCAATCCCTGCCAATCACCAAGGGTTCAAGGGATAAAATAAAGCAATACCTTTCATACCACCAACACTCTTCCAGCAGATGCTGTAGGAATATGTGTAGACGGCCCAGGAGAGTGTGCTATAGACGAACAGCAGGGGAAAGTAAGTTGCGAGGGTGCAGCATAGCGTGTCCATCCGTCGACAGGAGAACCTCGCTCTCCGTCCTCGTGGGCCCATGGTGGGCGACAATATCGGGGAGTCCATGGACGGTTGGGGAGGGGGACTCTATAGGGAGCGGGTAGGAGGGAGTTGTGGGGTATGGTATAGGTGATGAGGTGAAAGTGATGTATGATATCAAGTGTGTATGTATGAACTGTATATGTGTGTGTGTGTGCGTGTATGTATGTATGTATTGATCAAGTATTCTCGAGGCTTTTGGGGGGGGCGAAGAGAAGCCACAGAGTCTGGCGTGCAGGGCGGTGAAGGAGAGGTCTAGGGTTGGAAATTCTTACTGTACCCTACGAATACAGCGTGGAGGATTATTATTAAAGGTGGAGGGAGGGATCGTTCGGCATCCGGAGGGATTTCTTGGCTTTTTCCATGCGGTTCACAAAGAAAGGTGCTCTGGCATACGGTACCGGCACTGGTAGGGGAATCTTTGTTTCCTGTTGGTAAACGTCTATGATACCCGTATTATTATTATGATAAGGGGCAGGGGTGCAAGAATCTACGGTCAGAGGCTCCACAATAGGCATTGTTGGGCGCGAGGTTACACGGGAAGGTGGGCACGGGCTTGGCAGCTGGCACAGGTGCTGGTATCGTCGTACTGTAGGTGTTCTACTTGTGCAGGTACCCGAGCACAGACAAAAGGCCCTGGACAAAGCTACGACACAGCGTACAAGTTCCGTATGATACTTGCAAGATACTGACTGTCAAGCACTGTCAGAAGTAGAGATTGTTGTTGTATTCCGTCGTTGTTCTCTGGAGAAAAGAAGCGGATCAAGTACCGTACCGTATTGAGAACAGAAGGAAAGTTGGGATGAGGGGAGAACATGACGCGGCTAAAGACAAACAAGTTTTACATGCAACCATACCGGTACTGTAGTTTCTAACAAGCACTGTAGGCTGGACGAGTGCCGCACGGTGCAGCGGGGGTTGCGCGAGTCGTGATAGTTGTGATTGCCGGGGGAGCAAACAATCAACAGTTGTCCCCGACGATGGGTGGCGGTGATGGCCAGCTGTTTGCAACCTCGAATGAGGCTGAGGGAACTCTCTCACCACAGACACTCCGATGATAGACTACCGTGGGAATTGTGACGACGACGGTTTCTATTTTGAGCCTGTTCTGTCCCAACACAGCCACCGATCTTCTTCACATTGGGATTCTCGTGCCGCAACCTAAGCCTGAAACCGTATCAAATGTGCAACATCAAATGAACATTCACAACGCGAATCCTTCCCCTGGTTCGCGCCCAACTTTCCTTCGCCTTGCAAATGTCAAGTTATGAATACTAGGCTCGAGGAGAAGCTCCTTCCATCATACCCTCCATCATACCCAAAAACCAAAAAACCTTGACCCTTCCCACTCACATCATGCTGCATTCCCGCAGCCGCGTATTCCTCATACCTTATTTCGCCCTTCCATCCGCTGATCCACTGCATGCCTAGACGGGGAACAGTGGAAAGAAGTGACAATAACCGTGACAAGAGTAATAATAACAATAGTAATTCTTTTTTTCTCACACACACACTTGTTTGTTTTACGAGTACATCTACACATGTTCTTTTAATCTATGATATCCACTTGGCCCCCCCCCCTCCGTTAAATAAGGCAGGCGTCCCTCTTCACAACCACCACCACCACTACTGACCTCCGTCTCTGAGTTTCTCACTGTTTTGCTTGTAAATTGGCTAGAGAAAGGTTTTGGATAAGTTTTTTTCTTTCCTTTTTATATTTTTTTCCATTTAAATAATAATCTCTTGAAATACTATCTGTGAGTGCTATCATACTCTCTCCCCCCCCTTTCCCCACATACCTGATACTCGAGTACTCTCATGCGGAGTGCCTGAATGGACTATGCGTAGACATTGGTTATGTTTCCAAAAAACCTCTCTCCTTTTCTCCCCATTAGACGCCTGACACAGTTTTGTCTGACCTCCGCTGACCCCATCTGCCAACCCTCAGACACCCCGTCGCTAGTCGAATCACCCGTTTACCCGTCGTCCCTCCCTCCCTACATTCCTTCGCTCCCTCATCATTAGCCCTGTCGTCAGTTCACTACACCTTCCGAGTGCCATCGTCCATACTATCCCTTATCTCCGCCTTCGTTCCAGCCTGTCATGGCGGCTGCCGAGTTCTACAATACGGGCCCCCGTCCTGGTGGGAGCCCTGGTCCCAACCACGATGATGATTACGATAGACACAATACACACTCACCTATATCTTCCATTTCCAATAGCGCCTCTCCAGTGCACAAGCCTTTGCCCTCCCAGCCTTCGTTTCCTCCGACACACGCCGCCACTGGCTACACCGACGATTTCTTCGGCCGTCATCATTCCACCCAGTCAATAGATACAGCATACCATCCCCATACATTCGATCAGCCTGCCGCCTCATCACATTCGGGCTCCTACAGCCCCCACGATCCTTATGGGAAATCCACCGAACCTTATAAGGATAATATCCCACTCAATGATACCCATCCAGCTCAGAGCTCATCGCAAAACTTGGCCGCCATCGAGGGTGGTGGGCATCTCGGCTCGAAGGGGAAGAAGGGGAAGTTTCCTTTTCTAAAATCGAGCAAGGGACGACGAAGGCCATGGTTTTGCTATCTCATGACCGTAATTCAGATCTCAGTGTTCATCGCCGAGCTGGCACGCAATGCGGTACTTACAAAGACGCCCATTGCAATCAAACCGCAGTTCAACCCCATGATCGGCCCCTCGGTTCACGTTCTCATTAATATGGGTGCGAGATTTGTGCCTTGCATGAAGACTATCGAGGGCATCACCGACAATCCTGTAACCACATATCCGTGCCCCGACACTACGGTCGCTGATACATCGAAGGAAGGGTGCACCCTTGCCAAGTGGTGCGGTTTCGGCGGGGCTAATATCCCAAGCGACCTTGGTGGGACTGCACCAAAAGGTGGTGAGCCAGATCAGTGGTATCGATTCATCACCCCAATATTTTTACACGCCGGGTTGATTCATATTGCGTTTAATATGTTATTTCAACTCTTACTCGCCACGCATGTAGAAAGGGAGATTGGGCATTTAAGGGTCGCGGTAGTGTATTTCGCTTCCGGAATATTCGGCTTCGTGTTTGGAGGAAACTTTGCTCCTAACGGGCAGCCTAGCACGTAGGTTTTCTATCAACACTCTTGGGAAAACATTGTCCACTGACGCACTTTAGGGGTTGTTCCGGATCCCTGTTTGGGATTTTCGCATTGATTCTGCTGGATTTGATATGGACTTGGGGGTCACGAAAGTCGCCAAAGAGGGATCTCGGATTTCTTATGTTTGAAATTATCCTCTGTTTTGTCATTGGATTGTTCCCTGGCTTGGACAACTTTTCCCACATTGGAGGATTCCTCATGGGGCTTTTCCTCGGCCTTACCGTCTTACATTCTCCGCCATCGATCCGACAAAAGATCGGCGCCGGTGAACCACCTTACACTCCCATGGCGGCCAACAATCCGCCGTACGCTGCAAACCCCCATTCCGCGCTTCCCGGTGGCTTTGGAGCTTTTTTCAAGAACCCGGCGGGATTCTTTAAGGGGCGCAAGCCGCTTTGGTGGGCATGGTGGCTTGTTCGCGCGGTCACCCTTGCAACAGCGTTAATTGTTATGATTGTCCTCATCAACAATTTTTACAAGTATAAGAAGACTTGCGGATGGTGCAAATACCTCAGCTGTCTGCCCATACTCAACTGGTGCGAGATGGGTGCGTTGACTACAACAAACACCACCACCAGTGGCGGCACTAGCAATAACCCTGCGAGAATGTTAGCGAGAAGTCTGGCTCCGACAGACTTGATACAATTTCTTTGAAACCATTCCCTCTGCTTTTACTTTTTCCACACTATTGTTACGTCTTATAAACAAAAGCTTTCCAATGGCAGGCGAAAACAGGTACTAGTTTTTTTTTTTTTTTTTTTTTTTGCTTGCTTTTTCCTTTTTTCTTTAGGTAATTCTTGAGATGGTCGGTGGGTCCCCTTAGTATTTTCCCTCTTTCCCTTATTATTTCATCATAGGGTGGAGTTGTGCATTTTTCTTGAGAAAGTCAAGTTGGTGGGTTATTCTCTTCCACCGTGCTGTACTGGTACTCTCTCTTCACAGCGAGAAGCGAGGTGAGTGCGCATTGGGGATTGTCACACACCAGCACTGGGGGATACCGGCTTGTGTGTACAGTAGTAATAGTTTATTGCTCTGCTAGATGAATCAAAGTGGACATGTGGGGCCAGTTTAAGACTTGTATACTTTATCATTACCGTACCATATCGGTGGTTGGGTCAAGCTACCGTACCGTACTAGTGCGGGGCCCTTGGGTGATTGATTTAAAATTGCCAGGACATTGCAAATCATACACCGAAAATCCGGGGAAGATGCGAGCCTCGTCTGCCAAGGTTGGATACCTAATGAATTTGCAGTGTTTCTCCGCCCGTCGGCACGGAAGGTCGCAGTGCATGGTGGTGTCTAGTTGGAATACGCTATCACAGGGACGTGCTGTACTGCACCAACACTCGTGCAGCACAGTGCCACAGGAGTAAGTTTTGCAAGAGTTCATGGAGACGACCCCTCCCATTCCAGAATTCCTTTCTTTTTCTTTCTTTCTTTTTTTTTCAACCCCGATCCATTCTCCGCGCTTTGAGCGCTCGGCTGACAGTGTCACGCTGTCATGAAGGGAGGAAGGAAGGAAGGAAGGAAGGGAAAATCCAGAAATCCAGAAATCCAGGAACGGTGCCTTGCCGTGCGCGAGATCGGACAAATCCATCGTATGGCAAATGTTCAAACCTTTCCACTCCATTTTCTACGACACGATGCTTTTTTATCCGAGAGAAGGAAAGAGGCGTATGGTAGATGAAAAAAGTGAACTCCACGCACAAGTATATATATGATATGATATGATATTATCACAGTATTACTCTACCGCTATCGAAAACGGGTTACGCCTTCTTTCCTCGGTCTTGGAACACCGAACCAAGCGTTTCGCGTGAAGAGGGAACCGGGTCAATCGCACGTGGATGCATCATTCGTCGCAGTGGTCACAGTCCTATGATAGCAACCGCTTTGGCTGCAAAAGTTAGTGTAGCACCTTGAGCTAAGGTAGGGGGAGTACTTGTACTTGTGCTTGACAGACTTTCCTCACACTTCGGTACTTTATGCTTATGGTCCCTCTTTTCTTGGGTGTTCCCCCCCACTACCACCACGACTCTCCCCCACGTACATTTTTCCCTTCCTCATCCTCCTCCCCTTCTTCTCTTCTCTCTCCTTCTTCTCCTCTTTCCTTTTCCCCCGCGTTTCCCCTCTCGTCCCTTCCCATTCTCTCCCATCCCATTCTCTCCCTCCCTAACCCTTATCCCTCCATCGCGAGGGTACGGTACAACAGAGAACAAAGATGTTGGCGCCCGGAGCCATTCTCCGAGCGGAAGGGGGGGTAAGCCGGTATAATCGTCTGGGAAGGCTAGTCGGGAGCTTCTCATTCTTTGTATTATTCGTGCTGTGCGTCCCCTCTCTGCTTCTCCTGTACACTCACTAAAGAGCAGGCACACACAGCTGCGCAACCCAGCTCTTCTCAATCGCCGCGACCATTGTAAAAGTAATCTACACCACCGACCTGCAGACCCTCCTCTTCAATTTCCCGCTCTCAAAATCCACCTACCCCACAAGTCTAACGCGGGACATCCTACCCAAGCCAATCCACAGCCATAACGACTACTGGCGCCGCATTCCGACTTACACGGCAATAAGTTATGGATGTATTTCAATAGAAGCGGACGTATGGGAGTACAGCGGCGAGCTCTTTATAGGCCATGATGTCGCAAGCCTGACGAGGAACCGGACCTTCAAAGGCCTCTACGTGGAGCCACTACGGAAGATGTTGGATTCACAAAATCCAGACACGGAGTTCACCCACCCCCGAAAGGGCAAGGGCGAGGGGCCGGACGAGCTGGTGGGCGGAAGAAACGGCATCTGGGACGTCGACCCCGGCCAGACGACGCACCTATTCGTCGACTTCAAAACCCCCGGGCGCAACACCCTGCCCGTTGTCGTCGCACACCTAGAAGCGCTGCGCACCCCGGTAAACTACCTCACACATTTTAATGGTACGCATGTCGTCCACGGACAAGTCACCGTACACCTCACCGGTGATGCTCCCTTCGATTCCATAATCGCGAACTCCTCCTACCGCGACTACTTTTACGATGCCCCGCTTCGCGACCTGCCCTCTGGCCGCTACTCTCCCGAAAATACTATCATTGCATCCGGGCAGTTTGGGCGGGACGTTGGTAATGTTATATGGGGACGGGGAATGACCGAGAAGCAGAGACGCATTGTACGTGCACAGATTGAGGAGGCGCATGAGAGGGGTATCATGGTGCGCTATTGGGATACACCTGGCTGGCCGATCAGTGTTCGCAATGGTGTCTGGGGTGTGCTCGTGCAGGAGGGGGTGGATTTGTTAAATGCGGATGATTTGAAGGTTTGTGCACTCTTTCTTTTTTTCTCCTTCTTTCTTGGGGAGGGGCTGATTGGGGACAGGCGGCGTCGTATCTAGATTGGTAGGAGTAGGGGAACTAGTATAGACCACTGGTAGGAGAAGAAAAGAAAAATGATAAGAAAAAAAAATTGTATAAGTCAATCCGAGCTCGTACCTATCACAGTGTAGATATCAGACTTATCGCAGTAACTTCACACCACTACCAATGACCAGGTACCTGCACCGCACACAACCACACCACTGCACTGATACATAAATACCTACCATACAAATACTCGCTCGTCTTTGCCCAGAATAGCCCCGCCATCCAATATCTTGCTGCGGTTCTCACCAAATATTCGGCTCACAGAGGTATTCTTGGCAAAGACGGGTGAGTGCAGTGCTCTAGTACTTGTACTAGCACTGGTACAACATGCCCTTTCATTTCGACCCCCCCCCCACCTCCCCACCCCCGCGCCCCTTACTTCCTCCCTTCATGACACTACGAGTACCCCCCCTACCCTGTTCATTTCATTCAATTCTACAGCCGATTCCGTCATCTTACCTTCCCACTACCAAAACCCTTCCAAACAGCTGTACAAGTACTACCGGATACTCGAGTACCAATAGCCCCCCCATCTTTTCCCTCCTAGTTGTGTACTGTACTGTACCGCAGCACCACCACCGCCCCGCCACTCACTCACCCCACCAACCAACCAACCAACCAATTTACCGGACGCCAAGAAATAAATAGTCTATATAGGATATAAAAATAGAGGCATTTGGCATTTCAGCCCCCCCCTCCATTCATTTCTCGCTGGGGGGAAAAGTGTGTGCTAGGTGGAGCGTGGATTTTTGTGCATTGATGGAAGATAGGGAAGTATTGTACTTGTATGCGTTAGGGAGTTTGGATATGTGGGGTTTGTGTTTGTGTACTGTGGATGCCTTATTTTCGGCCTGGGGTGGGTAGTTCTCTCATGTGTGGGGGGGTATGAGAGGTTGATTATCGAGTGAGATTTGGTGATTGGTATGGTTTTAGGCTTTTGTGGAAGAAGTGGGCGTTTGTGCTTTGGGGGGGGGGGGGGTAGGTAGGTAGGTAGGTAGCTACTAATAAGGCGACTGTGAAGGGGAGGGGAAGGGGAAGGGGAAGGGGAAAGATTATTCTTGTAATAGTGCTTTGTGAGATAATGGGGTAGTTTCTCGTGGAGGGGGCAGCTTTGGCGGCTGTCTTGAGTATCATACTCTGCAGTACCAGTACCGCGCAAGGCCCCGCTTGAGTGAAGGTCGGCTTTTTGTGGGCTAAGGGTGGGGGGAAGGTGGACGGATGGATTTGGGGAGATGGGGAGGTATGATATTGGTATTCTCACGGTGTGATATGATTCTGAATCGGGGAGGAAGGGGGGAGGTTTGGATATGGGTTCGTCAGGTACGATTGTACTCACTGTGCCAGTACGGTGAAGTGAAATGCTGTATGGAGCGTTATATCTGGAGGAGTGTATGTACTGTGCTGAGTCGAGATGTAACAGGCGTTGGCGTAAATTCTGGGTGGACTACCGTGGGCTTGCTTCCTTGCCCTGGGGCGCGGGCGAGAGGAGAAAATAGGATAATCCAGATAATTGCAAGACTCGGAAGGGTAATTCCACTGCGATGTTCCACGTCAGTATTCCGAACCTGTCAAACTAGAGCAGTGTGCTCGTACTGATGTCGCTAGTACAAGGTGGAATGCCCAAGAGAGTACAAGGAGAGCGGATATCCGTCCCCTCTCTACAAACCCCCCTGAGCTACAGTCTGTTGAGTGCGAGCATGGTTGGAGGGGGTACTTACTCTACCCGTACTCACTGAGACTAAGCCAGTGGAAGTGTGCATAGCCGGAGGTAGAGCTGAAGACCAATTCTTGTACGGTACCGTACTGTATTATCCGTAGAAACTTGAATGGCCGACCTGCTCTATGTCGATGGGCTTTGCGTCTTCCCTCCCACCCTTGGTGAGGTCTACCAATTTTTCTTTTCTTTTCTTTTCTTTTTCTGTCACGGAAGGGGCTGTGTTTTCGGCCTACTTCCTAGAGATGGGGGGTTTCGAACAATGATAGATTTACACATCGAGAGTAGAAAAATGTTTCGATTATCCGGGTTTTTGCTATCATTCGGGGCTGTATTCGGAGTTTTTTTTTTTAAAAAAAGGGATGAGCTTTCCAAGAATAGTGAAATGGGTGATATAGTTGGGGGTTGGAGTAGATTGTTGTCGGGCGTCGGTAGTAGCGTTCCCACGATGCTGGCATGATATCGTGGAGTTGGTAAGGAGTCAAAAAGGTGTTAGGAGTGGGGGGGCGAGTAGCAGGAGCTGTGAGTAGAAACAGAGTGGAGGAACAGAGAGCAGGACCAGAGAGTGTGAGCAGAAAATGTAGCGGGGAGAGGGACTAGAGACCAGGAGCCTGAGTAGTGAGTTGGAGCCGGGGGCAGGAGCCCAGGCAGGAGTGGGAGCAGGCCATGGGACCGAGAAGTGGGAGCCTGGGTGCTGGTAGTATGAAATCTGGAAGCTTATAAAGCTTGGAGCAAAAGCCTGAGATGGAGGCTGGGTAGGGAAGGTCTGAATTCTGGAAGGTCGTGGTGGTAGAGTGTTGAAGGTTTGAATTCGAGAAGGATTCAAAGCACTATTAAAATTTCTTCAAGAGGCTCAAAAGGTGAAAATTCTCACTTGGGAACGGATGGTTGTCCATTGGTTCAAAGGCGTTTGCTGGGAGCTAGCAGTGCCAAACCCCCAGTAACAGTTTCTACGGGTCAAACAGTTTCACGGCGAAACAGTCCTAAATGGGACCATCTCAACCAAACAGGGTCCAAGTGAGAACAAATGACTACAAGGATGACGCTTGACTGGGGTGACTACGCAAGAGATAAGGGTAGTGCTTTGAAACAAAGGAGAACCAAGGGACAGAAATTTAAAGGCACGAGTGATCATCGGTGATCCCTTTTCGGCCACCTCCCGGCGCCCCGTCTTATCGCTTCCCTTGGACATCCTCATATATAATATGTTCTCAAAGATAGTGCACACACGACCCTTTTCTCACCCAGAACCTCTTTATGTCGACTATATCATTTAATCTTCTATCTCACTCTTGGCCAACCTCCCAACTGGAATCTAGACCTGTCCAGTCCGTCCATCTCCGAGGCAGGGCCGCGCCGGCCGCTAGAAGTTTTCTGTCTCTTATGCTATGTTTCTTATCTTTGCTAAATAGTAAGGCGTTTGCAACAGTGGGTTCGATTTCTAGTTCTAATGGGTCGCATCCCTTAGGGGCTGTTTGATAGGATTCTTCGAACAAACCTAGCACAGTTACTTCTGGAAACCAGGACGCTGTTTTTAGGTTGATGATCGTGACTCTGATTCTGGTCCAATATTCCCTTGTTTTTTCCCTTTAAGACGAATACTATGTCTGGATTGTCTGATAATGTCGCGGGGCCTACAAGCATAAGCCTCAGACACGTTTCCTTGTTAGATGAGTCAATAACCGGGCGGTATGGGAATATTTCTTTCCCATGGGCGTGGCAAGCTGATACCTTTGCTCTCCCAAGAGTCCGTTCATGTGCCGTGCTTTTAGGCTCAATTTCCTCTGAACCAACATCAGCCAACCTGGCGGGGATATAAATTTAAAGCGTAAAATTACGCTCCTGAGTGTATGACTTCTCGTAGGCCCAAATCCCCACTCAGCAGGATTCGGTCACCAATATGAGAGCATGCTATGATTTTGTCACATTTCCAAACAAGTATGTCTATTTCCGATATAAGGGAGCAATATTTGTTAGTGTACTTCCAACAGCAGATCTTTTCAAAATTAGAATATTTATTCTCGACACTCACAGGGAGGTATAGGATTGCGATCGCTAATCGTTTACGCTGGAAGTGTTCCACAAGCTCGAGCACTTGACGGGTCTTTTGAGATACCCCCGAATATCTTAATTTCTATTATGATACCAAAGCGTTTTCTTGAAATCACCTGGGCTGAATTCTTCGGCACTGAGGTTTGGAGGGTTAATACTCTTGTGCCTTTGCTACGCATAGCCAGTAGGTGGACATACCGTAGTAGGTAACTTACTGATATTAGCATATGCTATACCGTTCATACTCTGTTCGGTTTTAGTTCTCTTTGCTCATGTACCGCTGAGCCTGGAAGTTCCCTCGGTGTACCGACTGCTAGAGAAGATACGTTCCCAGCTTGCCATAGCTGTAGGAGAGGAATAATCCTCTACTTCTCCTACCGTTAACCAATATTCTAATAAGCGATCTTCGTGAGCGGTCTAGAACAGGCGCCCAGGGTCTCGAGGGGGGTCTTACTGGAGCGGTACTGTTACTGTGCGTTGTTGTTTTCGCCGCCGGATATCCTATAACGCCTCCTGTGAGCTTGTGTGTTAACCGCGATTTATGAAACGCGTTTAGCCTGGTGCACGGGCACATTACCGGTAGGCGAGCGATCGACTTCGTACGGGTGGGGAGGAACCGATTTAAGCGCCACAAGGACATGAATAATCGAACCTCGCGCGATGACGTTGGAGTTGCCATTGCTGGTAAGGTCTGGCACTTTTTTTATTTTGTTTTGAGCTGGGACTCGGGCTGTCTGTTTTAGCGGCTATTTCACCCCCCTATCGAAGATAGGGAACTTTGGAGGTCTTAGCGTGAGGTTTAGTTACCGGTATTGAAGTTCTTGTAGTCCTTGAGTACTCGGGTACCCTGATGATCCAAATCTAAAGTCCAGTGCTGGTACCGGTACCAGCCCATGACCGAGGTTTTAGATAGTTCCTGGCTCTGGTAGAAGTGGTACTTTTCCTGTTTTGTTGTTATAGACCAGCTGTCTAGCCTACTAGTACTGTGCATAAGCCTCATGCCTGTCGATTAGACTGTAAAACGGGGCTCCCAAATTACCGGTTACTTAGATCAATCCTGTATGATATCAGTTAAGTTATACACTTGGACAAGGTGCCCCCAATCACAGTTTTTGAACAAAAAAACTGCTTATCACTGTACCGGTACCTATCCCCCCTAGTTTATACATCCATAGGGGGGAGATTTTTAAGGGGTAAGGTAAAAAAAATTGCTTTGGACAGATAGCAAAGGTGATAATCTACTCGAGTACCATATATGTTTGTAAAGTTCAAAACCGTGGCTGCTAGTTACTTGCGATAGCTCACCCGATGTGGTCGGCTATTTCTAGTCGCTGTGGACCCTTGAGATCCTTGGGTTATGACATCATACCACCAGACAATCTGCTGGGTGGTCTGTTTTATTTGGAAAAAACTAACTTTTAATTTAACTTGGTATGACACCTTCAGAGTACTGTACATAAATAACCCATGGTCTCTCAGTCACTACGGCGGCCGTGGCTTCCACGGGGACCTCTTCTACCTCACAACTTTGGAACTCCCGCTCCACATTTGCGCTTCGAAATCGGGGGCGTGGCCTTGACCGTAGGCTCCTCCTTAACTGCTTTCTCCGCAACCGTTGCCCCACATTTCTCGCACATCGCACCAGCATTGGGTTTCGGAATCGGGGACTCTCCCTCGATGACTGGCTTGGCGACACGGTTACCCATTGATCCCTCCGCGATAGTCTTCTTTGTCGGCGGGGCAGTCGCAGCAAGTTCCCCCTCCTTAAGTGTAAAGACCATGATGAGCCTGCCTGGTGCACGCAGAGCGCTCACTCTCCAGCGCTGGGGACCTGGGCGCGTCGCACTTGGAGCCATCGCACTCGAAGGTTTGGCGATATTATATCGAGCGGCGGTTTTCCTAGGGATGCCGTGTGGAGGTGCGGGGTTTGTCTTGATACCTAGGTATTTGGGAGGTGCACAATGAGCTGCTGGGCCATCGGGGGTCCAAGAGTCTATGGAGTAGTTGCGGTAGGAAGATTCTTCTTACCTTCATCATTCATAGCCTCAATAGCCCCAATGAGTCTGACGATGGCGACCGACTGGGTATCAGCGGTTGCGTTAGAGTCTTGAATGCATAGGCGACAGGCTTGGAGGGCACCAATGATTTCAGTGGTTTGGCCGAGGTAGTTGGTAATCGCCCGCATGAGGGCCGCCTCGATCTCACCCTTGTTCTTCATAGCCTCGATAGCCTCAATGAGTCTGACGATGGCGCCCGACTGGGCATTGGCGGTTGCATTAGAGTCTAGGATGCGGATACGATAGGCTTGGAGGGCGCCGATGATTTGGGCCTTAGTTTCGGTGGTCTGGCCGAGGTAATTGGTAATTGCCCACAAGAGGGCGGCCTCGATCTCACCCTTGTTCTTGGGAAAGGTGTTTTGAATATTGTTATTCATTCTGAATGGTTATAGAGAACGAGTTGGGGCAAAAAGCTGAAAGAGTTGTTTTTCCCCTCTGATTTGGATAGATGTTCGGTGAAAGTTGTGGATGAGACGGAAGGGTGAAGGGAAGAATGAGGAGGAGGGATGCAAGTATTTAAGCTGCCGGCCTTGCAATTGACTATCAGGGGCCGCCGAGATTGCTATGCACGAGAAAAAATGGGAAGCACCCGCCGAGCCATGCTCTAGGCCTTGTTGATATCTGATTCTTTTCAATCATTTCTCGGCAGTATCGCTCCAGGAGAGCCTTGCAGGAAAAACAGATGTCCCCAAGGTGCAATAAGGAGGTTTCATAATATGATGCGTGCTTTGTGGAGCTTCTTTTGGGCCTCGTCGATCACGGGTGCAGACATATCTGCAAACCTTTCTAACATTCACTCTTTGGCCATATTTTTCTCTGCGCTGAGTAGACAAAGCTACAACCCTTCACTTCGGCTAAATTCTGTAAATGGCTTTCATTCATTGTACATTTCCTGGCGTAAGTTGTGTTGTAGAGGGCCCATAAAACCTTCTTGATGTCTTGTTTCCATATCAGCAAAGATTCTGGAGAGTAGTACAATAAAAGGGCAACCAATAATTACTAGGAAAGTGACCAGTACGGCTACTTGGTTCTACTGACGTTTGTCAACTGGAAGGGTTTTAAGCTGCCGTAGGGGTATTGGTCAAATATCGCTCGCTTTTAATGCCGAAGGTTTCTTTGTTTCGTTTTATTCCAAGCATCGATACTCATTCGTGAAAATCAACAATTGGGTCTAGCTTTTTCGCCAGGATTATTTGAAAAATAAAATGATGAATTAAACTAAGTTAACTAGATTTTTCACTTTCTAATTCGGTTGAAAAATAAAATAATATAGGTAGTGATTAGTGGCCCAGATAGAAGTTAACGTTGGCGGTTACTTTTACACTAAAAATGATGTTTTTCAAAGCACTAGAATTCAACCAGCTGCCCCGAAAGTATATCAATTATTGGTAGAATAGTTGTCCTGGGTATTCTAATCCTGATATTTCAGTATTAGAGCATATGGCACAATACCGAATGAAGTGTAGCTGGGCAAATGGGCAAATTCTAAATCAGGTATCGTTTTCAATGGGAACGTATGTAAATTCTCTGCACCCGGTTCTGACTTGAGGCTGGGGGATGCCAAACGACAAGTGCTGCCCACAGGAACAAGAGAATTTGTTGGAGAAATGTGAGTTTAAGTTTTTTTCTCTAGATCTTTAGATATCTATTGATATTTCCTTTGTATTAATTGATTAAGAGGTGGGGGTACAAATTAACATTTCAGGCACTACGGTTTTAGGTTGTTCTGGTGAGTTTTAAGCGGTACTTGGGCTCACCCATGGTGAATTTTCTCCAAGAACTATAGCCATGCGATCATGCTACGCAAGGTGCGTAACAAAGATCTGCCCCAGGGGGGTACAAAGATACTTCACCTCCAGAGGTGGATGAGACTACTTTCATAGTATCAATGTCCACTCCTCTACAGACTGTTGAAATGTATCGGGACTCGGTGTGGGCAAGGGAAGCGAGCGGTATCACGGGTTCCTGTGAAGTGCGGTCTTCGAAGAGGGCAAACGACTTCTATTGCTAGTCGGACTAAAAAGAGAGATTCAGAGAAAGAGGAAGAAAAGAAGATCGAAGGGGAGAAGAAAGGGAAAGGTAGTATTGAGAGGGGACAGGGGGTAACGCGAGCGGTCACGAGGTATCACTCGTGACCGCAGCAACAGAGAAAGCGAGAACACAACCATGACCTTGACTACTTTTTCCAACACAAACACAATGTAGTTCTCAGGATAAAACAGCAAAGCAAGAGAAATCCCGGGGATGAATTAACCAGTTTCCGGTGCTGTTCCCCATGGAGGGATCCTTTAAATGACCACTTAGAAAGACCCATGAGCAGCGTGCTATCTGGAAGTAGCACAATGTACCCAAGCGGCGGCGCGGGGGTGTTCCTAGCAGGTTGCCTTAATGTACCGGGAGTTGGCGTCGGTCTTTCGTGCAGCGTTCGTAGGCACCCAGGCCGGCTTTCAGATGGCCTGCAGATATGCAGTCCGGCTAGGCCCGGTCTGATAGGCCTAGAAACCCTGATTATGGCCCAAAGCTAGGCTATACACACCACAACAGCCTAAGCCGGTCGCCCTGGACCTCAAGTCTGGCTGGACTGGCCGGTCGCGAACTCTGTTTTCATAAAGATGGAAGTCTCGGGAGTTGATCATTGGTCATTCCCGAAAGTGTTAGAGAGTTATCTATAGGGCCGGGGAGTAACCTTTAGGTATCGGCCGTTACCTGTAGACACCTACCGTCACCGGCAGCCACCCGCAAGTACCTTAAGTCATTGCAGTCACTACCCGCTCGCGCCTGTTGAGAGCTATCTGATCGGAAGGAGTGGAAGCGAGAAGTTTCACAGGTTCAAAGGAGAGCGGTCACCGAAGATAGCGAAAGACTTATATTGCTTGTTGAGTAAGAAGAGAATTGAGTAAGTAAAAGAAAGAAGAAAACAAGACGAAAAAGGAAGACAGAAGAGAGGCTAAGATTCAGAGAAGGGAAAGGGGGTGACGTAGGTAGTCATGACGTATCACTCGTAGCTACAGCAACATACAAGAAGAGAGCACACCCGTGAGTACAGTTTCCAACAGCGCCACTGATTGATTTCTCAGATTGCTTTTTCGTACACTTTCTGCTATCCCGCTTATTGAGTGTAGAGTTCAGATTTGTGTAAGATTAAGTATGTAGAGTTAGTTTCTATATATGAAAGAACGAGAGAGGGAGGCAGCGTATGAGACAACAAGATTTTTTGTCGAGATTAGGAGAAGAAATATCCTACAATTAGGATATTTTGGTATAAAAATGAAAGATAAAGATATGTTTTTAGAAAAGGAAAGAAAAAAAATCCACACCCGTGTTATGTTAAAGAGAATTGGAACAGAATCAGAAGGCCACCCTAGAAGGAGGTTGTACTTGGATTATTTAACATCCAGGATACAGTAAACACTAGAATAATTGAACCGTGTACTATGAAGTCCAAAATTCTCTTCTCTGGAAAGAGGGCAAAAAGCACATCAAAAAACACAGTCCCTTCCCCCGGGATAGAAAAAAGAAAGTTTTCCTGACTGTTGTGAGACAGGAAAGCCCAAAGATATAGGACACGGTTCAATTATTGGAGTTTCTCTGGTAGGAGAGAGGCATGCATAGTAGATACCAAGCATGTGCGGCTGCCTTGCCAGATTCTAGTAAAGTGGACCAGATGTCTTCCACGAATTCCGCCGATTGATCCCGGACTGTAACTAAAGGAACACTTAAGATCTACAATACATAATTGCCCGCCACCAAAAATTCCCAAAGGTGCAAGCATTGACCAATCCATATCAGCACAATCAAGATGTGGCCTAGTGAAAACATTGACCAAACAGGCACGTAGAGCAAAGCACTCTTTTGGAGAGGTTTTCCAGAGGAAGCTCTGCTATTGAGGGAGCCTTTTCACAGTAGATCGCATGAGGTCGCGTTGCTCCCGATTGATAGCACCAAGGAGGACACTTTTAACTTGTGTAATATTTCCAAAAGATTGAAACAGGGCCTGAAGCTGTGGCTGAACATCCGGGTCACGAGCGTTGGTATCAGCTGTTAAAACAGGAGGTCTATCCGGGTGTCCAAGTTCCTTCCACACCCCCTAGTGATATACCCCATACAAAGACTCAGGGAAGGAGGCCTCTTTTGCGCCGAGCTGGAGCCATTCTTGATGGTTGTGATGCTGTTTGTTCTTGGGAAGACTGGGTGGCCGAATTAGAGTATACTGGTGGATGTTTTCAGTGGTAGTATGTCGAACTTGCTGTCCGATTTTGGGGCCAAAGACAAGGTCATAGGGGTTGGAGAAGAGAGCGAAAATACGACGATAGTTCGTATCCAGTGCAAGATAGAAACCACCCTCAGGTATCTCAATATGTTGATAGGATGCTCCGATTTCATCCAGCTCTCGAATAGAACAGGATTGAAGCGGCCGTAAAACTTCTTGGGAATCATGGGTGTCAATATCAATGGCAAAAAATACCTCAATTATATTTTCTGGAAATTTAAAGTATTAGTTAGAGAGTAATGCAAGGAGCAGTGTTCGCAAGTAGCCAGATTCGCGAAATTCTCATACCCTTCCGAGTACAACTAGAGATTGGAAACGCCCCACCAACGCTCTCCTTCTGCTATTTAGGACCAATGGCGATAAGATCTTACAATGTCTCTAGAGGCATACCCAAAAGAGGGTTGTCAAAAAGACTCTAGCTCGCCGGTTGTTGTGAATAGGTATTGCTCTTGAGGTACAAGGAAGGGTATGAGAACTTTACGAATGCGGGTGTACAGGAATCTTTATATATCTGTAGAACGGCCTGGCCGCTTGCGAACGCTGGCGAGGAGTGGAAAGATTACTTACTTTCGGCATTTTGGATTGCCCGAAATGACTCTGCACCACTGTGCCTCGCCTCCTCACACCTTTCCTTCTCATGATGGAGTAATCTCATTCGGAGGTCCAACCAGTCTTCCAATTCTCTATTATTTCTGCGGACATCAACCTTGCTCCCTCCTATCTGTGTTCGAATGGTGGGTCCGGTGCCTGCTTCCTTCCGGCATGCAAGTCCATCAAATTGCGTAGTAGAAATCTTCGCTATATGGGCAAGGCTAGCATTGGCTTTAGCTCTCCTACTTGAGCTGGATGGAGGGTGAGCATCCCGCTCCCTAGTAAAACATCTGCTGGCATTCTTTCGTGCTGTACGGGTTGCAGGCATCGGCGGATTGTGGTGAGTTCTTGTTTTGAAATGCTAGAGGCAATCTAAGCTTGTTGTCGTGCCTGGTGCTGGGGTATTTTGAACCTGCAGCTGAGATGTCCAAAACTGCCTCTCCTGGATAAGGGGGGAAGCACTGCAAAAACTGACCAACTCAGCACGAGCTTCGTGCAGGGGGAAATCGATAAACAAAAGAGTCAGGGGATCTTACCAGCAAAGGCAGCTCCAGCGTCCGGAGGCGTGATTCGGCTATCAGAGTTGGTACTTATTGCAACCTTAATTCGTACGAATATTTGTGGCCAACACCCACAAACTTAATCTTTCAGAGTACTCCAAGAAGTAAGAGTTCGACTCCTTTAATCCCAAAGACGTATGGGAAAATAAAAGATGAAGTTTGCGGGTGTGGTTAAAATACTTTTGTTTGTAAAAGAGAAAGTAAAGGCTGGTGATAAGGGCTACGAGCAAAGTTTGGTAAATGTTAACACAGCGTTGCGCAGGTGAGAGCGAAGAAGAGCAAAAGAGGAAACAAATTAGTTTCGTTGGTGAGTCGTGTTTGCGTTTGCGTTCGCCTGGCTCCGTGTATAGAAGGGTGTTGGTGATTAACCTCTCTGCTCCATTACCGGTAAACCCTGATTATGGCGACGTATCGAAGGACAGGTTCTTCAACATCAAAAATACCTCTGGAGCAACCAACTCGGCAGCCAAATGCCAAGCTGCAAGATATGCTGTAATAACTGGTCTTAAGCTCAGGCCCAGGGGTCAGTTTTCACTGTGCGCTCGCCCCCCAACAGAGGGAATTTGGGACGTCTTAGCTTAACCTTATTCTACAGTCTTTGCGCGAGGTTTAATTATTCGAGTTCTTATGTTAAACGTGTTTATATTGTGAACTGAATTCTCGCTGCTTGTAGTAGAAGCTATAGTCTAGTTTATATGGTATAGCAATCATATCACTTTCATTGTCTAAAATAATCACCCAATTCACTCCAGTGTTCCTAAGCATCTTTCGTGAAGACAATAGTCCTAGGGGTTGACCATAGTACCGCATTATCTGGTTAAACTCGTTTTCACGCTAAGAGGTCAGAATAAGGTGTGAGTTAGCATTTTTCACAAAGTAACTCTTCCGGGCTAGTTGTTTCCTCTAAATCGATGGCAAAGGTCACCCCACAGGCCCCACAGTAAATATTATGAAAATACTGCCCCTAAAGGAAACTCTCTGCTCAAAGAAGTTCGTGTATTCCTCCACACTTTCTTTTGACCTCTTAGCGTGAAAACGAGCTTAACCAGATAATGCGGTATGGTCAACCCCCAGCGCTTCCAGTCGGACGGTGTCGTCCTCGTCCTGGACGACAAAAGACGAGGACTAGCGTCGTCCTACTGCCGCCCCTGGCATGCCCTCTTGCACCACCTTTTATTTTCTCTTCCACAAAGCCGGTATTTGCGCTAGCTATAAGCGAAAGAGAAAAAACGAAAGAAAGCGTAAGTAGAGTACTCGTACAGTAATCTGTGAAACCAATCAATGGTAGGAGCCAGCAGGTGACGTTAGGGTACCTACAAGGTGACTGCCGGTCCTTACTCGAGCAGGGTAAGTTACCGGTATACTTGTACAAGTGCCATGGGTGATGTTTCCGTACAAGGGTTGCCAAGTGATTGGTAGGATCATGGGGAGAGAGAGCGATATACAGAACACCAAGACATAGTGTATCGTGACCTAAGAAACACCAACAAAACGCCTCATTAGTAAAATCCTGTTTTTCAAAGAAATAATATCAGAGCTCCTCCACGGGATATGAGATAAAAGAACTGAATTTGTCGCAAGAAGAGAGGTTTTGTTTTAAGAAAGCAGTACAAAATGGCTCCAACCTGCCCACAGTACCATCGCATTCAGGCAGCAAATTCTTCCTCCTCTATTAGTCCACTTAGCTCAAGAACTATTTCCCCCGCTGCTATTTCTCAGCCAGCCACCAGATGCATTACTCCGGAAAGAACCCTTATCAGCAGTTCACTACGCTCAAAAGTCCGGGGGTTGCGTAACCATGCAGCCTGGACGTTCCGGCGCATTGCAGAGGAAATCGGTATTGCAGTCAGCACTGTATTCACAATCTGCCAGGCACCAGCTACCCCTCACAAAGTTAAACCCGGCCGACCAAGGATTCTTACCAGTCCAATTCGTAAGAAGTTGATTAACTTTGCAACAGCTAGTCAGAAGAATCGGCGCCTACCCCTCCGAGAGGTTGCAGAGCTAGCTGGAGTAAAAGTCAGCAGTAACGTTCTTCGTACTGCATTCGCCACGGAAGGCTACCATAGACGGGTTGCTCAGACACGTCCCTTTCTCTCTATTAAAGCAAAGGAAAAGAGACTTGATTGGGCTGAGCACTATGCTAACTGGACTCGTGCCGATTGGAATAAGGTCCCTACCCCTTCAATTCAATAGTACAACCTGGTCTTTTTCACCTGCTACTCATACATTGAAATATTACCCCGCCCTACGCCCCCCCTAAACACCCCGAGAAGCCGGCTGCACTTGTGTAGTCTCCAGCAGTCCCCCGCCGGCCTCACCCATCCCTGGCCGTCCCCCTCAGTACCCCGCTGTCCTGGGCCGTCCTCCGCCCTCCCCCACAGTCCCCGGCTGTTCTCACCCTTGCCCAGCCATCCTTAATAGTCCTCGGCTATCCTCACTCATCCCCGGCAGTCCCTGGCAATCTATGCCCTCTGCTCAGCACTAACATATCTCACCCTCTAGGGCCCACTGTCTTACCCAAAGATGGCCGTCTTGCCCTTAGGGTGCTCTGGACAGACTACAGCTAGCTGTTCTGTTCCGTCCGGGGCTCTTGACATTCCCCCTGCAGGGCCCTGCCGGACCTCTGGAGGGTTGGGAATACTGCTTAACCCTTTATGACCAAAACCAGGCATATTTTGGACTCTTCCTGACTGTATTGAATGTTTTGCTTCCCCCATTACTTTATTTCAATGTGCTAGCAGCCGGTGGAAAAGAACAGGTAATCCTGTTTAACTAGTTAAGTAATATTAACATGAGGTTTATTAGGTGATTTGGAGTGACGAGTCTGCTTTTAATGTGGGTGGGCTATCTTCTAGTGGTCAAGTATGGGTTACTCGGCAGGCAGGGGAAGAGGATTTGGAGGATTGCTTAGTTCCAAAATTCAAAAAACTTGAAACTATCCTAGTATGGGCATGTTTTAAAGGGAGGCAAAAAGGTCCACTAATTTTCTGGGATAAGGAGCAGTGGGGGAAGACTGTTAAGGCTGCCTCTTTTACTTCCTATATTGTTCCGCATTTTCATCAATTTTGGCATGAGCAATCGCAGCTTCAGCTGGACTATGTCTACCTTCAGCAGGATGGAGCTAGTCCCCACCAAGCTGTACACACCCAGAATAGCTTTCGTGCTCTCGGCATCTGGGGTTATTTCATTGATTGGCCGCCATCTTCTCCCGATTGCAACCCAATTGAAAATCTCTGGCGAACTCTCAAGCAAAGAATTCGCTCCCGCAACCCTTTTCCTACAACTAATACTGCTCTCCGTACTGCTATTGAGGAAGAATGGGCTGCCATTACACCAGATGAGTTGGAAGCACTAGTAGACTCACTTCCTACTCGGCTTCGTGAGGTTAGAATTCACTTTTCTCTATTATTTTCTATCGTACTAACTACTAGCTTCTATATAGGTTCGTCTTGCTCAGGGTGGCTATTCGGGCTATTAAGGAGGATTTCGTACATTTCATTTTTTTCCTTCCACCTTTCATTCATATTGGTTGTATTACCTTTTTTGTTCCTTTTTCACAATCGTTTCCGCTTTCACCATCTCTTATTATCATCTTCAAGTCTACTTTTCTTTACGGCCCCCGGTAGAAAAAATTGGGAAATGGGGATTGGGCTTCTGAGGTTTGATTGGAGGGTTTGGTGTGCTTGAGCCAATTGAGCCACCATGTTTCTGACTTTTAATTTCCACATTCTCAATTATTTCGACTGGAGGCTGTAGTTATGTATTGACGTTTTCTTATGCAATGAATTTCATGTCTTAAACATCCCAGCAACCTAAGTCTTGTACGGAATCTTTTTTTCTTTTTTTCTTTTTCTTTTTTTTTTTATCGACTTTTCGATTACTAGCTTAACTACCAACTAATAACAAAAGAAACTCCATCAACCGCTAGTAACACTAAGAGCCTTTATCTAGCATTAAGTCTGTTTGGCTCGGTACTCAAAGCAGCCTCCATGCCACAACCTTCCGATTGCCCCCACAATGAGCCCAAAAAGAAAGGCAATATCACCCACCGAACCCAAGAGATGAAACATCGCCACACAAATGCAAAGTGGTGGGACCTCTAGAGAGGCCGCAACTAAATACCTACATCGTACTCCGAATGTCCCCCCAAGTCCAGTAAAAAAAACTCCTAAACCAACTTCAACTTGCAACGATTGCAAGCCCCTCCTATCGCCCCCCCATCTTCCGGCACCTATTGCAATACCCCATGTCCCCCACCTCCATCGCCTTCAATTTTCCCAAACCCGCCGCCCAGTCCAAGTCCGCCTTTGCCTCCCCCTTCGGAGCCAAGGGCTCCCCAAACAGAGACCCTCTCTCCCACTTCACCCCACTCGAAAATCCCACCTTTTCCTCTTTCTCCTCCTTCCTCGGCACTCTAGTCTCCACCCCCTTCCCCTTACCCATCCTCCTCTCCCTCCTCTCCTCTACCGTCTCCTCATACCTCTCCTGCGACGTGATCGATCCCTCCTCTTTCTCCTCTTCCTCACCCCCCATGAACGCCTCTACCAGGCCGAACACTTTCTCAACTCGCCTCCTGTTAGCATCAAGTACAACCTTTACTTGACGCCACCTATCCACCTTCCTCACAGGCTTTACACCCAGGAATCGCTGGATCGAGCACCATCTGCCAGCCAACCACATCCCCGAACGAAACAGGCCATCCACATCCTTTCCTCCTCTTACCAATGCCAAAACCGTTGACAAGGTCTTCCCCTCCTTTATCCGCCGGCCCCTTTCCGAATCGTTGACCAACCAACGGCTACCCTCACAACTCATAATCCCCAACCGACCCAACTCGGCTACCACACCTTCCACCCCAACCAACCACGCCACACCACCCACTTTTAATCCAACCACAGGTCCTGTCTCCTGCTCCTTTTCAGGGTCAACCCGCGTTCCCACCTCTTCCTCAACTTTCCTCCTTTTCCCCTCCGCCACCTCCACCACCCTTGACAAGAGCCCAGACCCATCACCCTCCGCTCCTCCTCTTTTCCATCCCAACTTGAACGGAATTGGCGAAACTGGTGTCATAGGCGTGCTTGAGCAAATCTCCGTAGACGTGATTTTCTTCAGAGTAAACGCAACCGCCGTCCTCCTACCCCACCTGTCTAGTAGACCCTTAAGCCTACTAACCTCCTCTCCCAAATCTCGCACCTTCTTTTCCAACTCTTTCTCCTTAGCCTCCAGGCTCAGCCTCGCAGCTTTCTCTTCTGCCGTTCGTTTGCGTAGTCCCTGATTCTCAAGGACCAGCTTGGTTATCGTGTGCCCTAGGCTCGACTCCATAGTGTAGATAAATTGAGTAGAATGAAGCTCTCGCTTTAAAGAGGGGTCGTTCTTTGATTGGTCATAAACCCAAATTCCGGTTTGTGCGACAAGTCGTATTTTCAACCACTGGGGTTGTAATGGTGACGGTGCTTGTGTACGGAAACATTTTTTTTTTTTCGAACTTTTCGATTAACTAGCTTACAACAACTAATAACAAAAAAAACAACATCAACCGCTAGAAAATACTAAGAGCCTTTTTCTAGCATTAAGTCTGTTTGGCTCGGCACTCAAAGCAGCCTCCACGCTACAACCTCCCGATTGTCCCCACAATGAGCCCAAAAAGAATCAGCAAACCGCCTACCAAACCCAAGAGATGAAACATCGCTTCACAACTGCAAAGTGGTGGGACCTCTAGAGAGGCCGCAACTAAATACCTACAGCGTACCCCAATGTCCCCTCAAGCCCAGTGAAAAAAACCTCCTAAACCAACCTCATCTTGCACCTCTTGCAAGCCCCTCCTATCGCCCCCCCCATCTTCCGGCACGAGTTGCAATACCCCATATCCCCCACCTCCGTCACCTTCAACTTCCCCAAACCCGCCGCCCAGTCCAAGTCCGCCTTTGCCTCCTTCCTCAGATCCGAGGGCTCCCCAAACAGAGACCCTCTCTCCCACTTCACCCCACTTTCAAATCCCACCTTTTCCTCTTTCTCCTCCTTTCTCGGCGCTCCAGTCTCCACCCCCTTCCCCTTCCCCCTCAACCTCTCCACCTTCTCCTCCATCATCTCCCCGTACCTCTCCTCCGACGTGATTGATTCTATCTCCTCCTCTTCCTCTACCCCCATGAACGCCTCTACCAGGCCGAACACTTTCTCAACTCGCCTCCTATTGGCCTCAAGTGCAACCTTCACCTGACGCCACCTGTCCACCTTCCTTACTGGCTTTATGGACACAAATCGCTTGATCGAGCACCACCGGCCGGCCAACCACACCCCCGAACGAAACAAGGCATCCACCTCCTTTCCTCCCCTTACCAACGCCACCACAGTAGACGAGGCCTTTCTCTCCTTCATCCTCCTACTCCTCTCGTTCTCATCAACCAACCAGCGGCTACCCTCACAAATCACAATTCCCATCCGACCCAACTCGTCCACCACACCTTCCACCCCAACCAACCACGCCACACCACCCACTTTTAATCCCACCACAGGCCCTTTTCCCTGCTCCTTTTCAGGGTCAACCCGTGTTCCCACCTCTTCTTCAACTTTTCTCCTCTTCCCCTCTGCCACCTCCACCACCCTCGACAAGAGCCCAGACCCATCACCCTCCCCTCCTTCTCTTTTCCGTCCCAACTTGAACGGAATTGGCGAAACCGGTGTCATAGGCGTATTCGGGCGCATCTCCGTAGACGTGATTTTCTTTGGAGTAAACGCAACCGCCGTCTTCCTGCCCCATCTGTCCAGTAGACCCTTAAGCCTAGTGATCTCCTCTCCCAAATCTCTTAGTTCCTTCCCCCTCTCTTTCTCCCTAGCCTCCAAGCTCAGCCTGGGTGCTTTCTCGTCTGCATGTCGTTGGCGTAGTTCTCGATTCTCATGAACTAGCTCGGTAATCGTATTCCTCAGGCTCGACGACATAGTTGTAGATAAATCTCGTCGAATGAAGCTTTTGCTCTAAAGGAGGGTCGGTCGTTGATTGGTCGAAAACCTAAATTCCGGTTTGTGCGACAAGTCGTAATTTCAAACACTGTGGTTGTAACGGTGACGGTGCTTGTACGGAAACATCACCCATGGCACTTGTACTGTACGGTGCAGCACAGAACTGCCACACCCTTTCCCAAATAGTACTACGGTGAGACGACCAGGGCCTATGGTCCAGTGTTCTCAGTCGTGAGGACAACAGAGGACGAGACGGACTGCCTTGGCGCCTGGACGGGGCGGCCGTCGACTAGAAACGCGCAAAATTTGCCAATAAGACAAGTACTAGTGCTCAAATAAGTTAAGGTTAAAAATGGGGATAAAAATAAAAAATAAAAATAAAAAAGAATTGAGTATATAAATCTAGCTTCCATATATATTTAGTAAGAACTCTAATTCCGCAAAAGAACCCTAGAATACAGGCCCCTCCTCGTGCATCGACCAGTGGTCAGATATTACTTCCTATCTTAACCCTTTTCGATCTAAATTAGAATCCCTCAACAATCACTTAATGGCAAGTGATATTGGGAGTTCGCCTCTGGCCCCTCGATAGCTACTATGCAGGAGCCATATATTACTGCTAGTCTTGAGCAGTAGTATAGTCGTGGAGGTCGTGCTGGATCGGGGCAATTGCGAGTGAGGTTTCGGGTACGCTCCTGCAGAGTCGCCTATGGCAGCTTCACACGTTGACTAACCAACGGCACCCGCAGTCCCCGGCAGTCCGTCCTCGGCGCTCATCCGGGCAGATGCTAGGATACCCGTCCGTCCCGTCTGCACCCGAAGACGGACTGGATGGTTCGGTTCACTGATTCATTCCGCAAACCGCGGACACATTTTGGTTAACACGGTAGAAAGTGGGAATATTATTTATGACCTCAATGTAAATCTTATTTCATATAACTACCGGTAAAGCTATAGCACTTATTTACCCCTTAAATGTAGATACCATTAACCTAATCATTCATATCACTAAGTGTCGGTGATTCACAATATATATGAGTTGGACTACTAGCAGTGCCTGGCCCAGGACGGGCTGCCAGGCCCTGTAGCGGTCCGACACTGAAATACAGACAGGTGATGGCCTACTAGTAGTCCTACAGATGATAACCAGGTACTGATGACAACCTGAATATCCCATTTTTGCTCGGACTGCTGAGCCAGGGGTCAGTCAACCCCTAGGAAGGCTGTCATTATCTCCTCCTGACCCTGGTGTCTTACCACTCTGCTCAGGGCATTCAGGACTATAAACCCGTCAGGGTCTTGTAGAGTGCCTGGAGTGGTTGGGAACACTGGGTCGATTGAGTTTTCCTGTAAACTATCAAGAAAAATCCTTAGTAATGGGATGAACACCACTTTCTATCGTATCAGTGGTTTAGCTTTGATATGGGCATTATCTGAGAAGTTAAAGAGAACAATTCGGAGAAACAGTTGGAAGAGAAATGGAAGAGAGAAAGGGAATAAATTGCATCGGCCTTATCCTCAACACCTGAAGGACCCATGACAAACTTACCGTATTAACTCGGTCGGGTAGACCTCATCCTAGGATGTTGGAGTTGACTTTGTTGGTAGGGCATGGCGCTTTTTTTCTTTTGGTTTTGACTTAAGTTCGGGCTGAGGGTGTCTGTTTTCACTGCGCGCTTACCCCCCTGTCCAAGAGAGGGAATTTCTGAAGTCTTAGCGTGAGGTCAAATTGACCGAGTTAATACGGTACCTAATTCACTTTCTTGTGGGGACTAAGGCTTCTTAATCTGCTACATGTCATCATAATACATTACTCGTAGCTTGGCTGTGGCCTCATTATCGCCCACCATCCACCGCAATCCCCCACTGACCCTCCCATTTTTTTCCCCTGTCCCTGGCAGCCATCTCCGATATCTGCCATGTGTGGCCACTCCACACAGTCCTTTCCTATACCCTACATCTTTTGACACCCTCCATACCGTAGTCCCCTAAAAAATCCCTCCTGAATTCCGGTTGTGATGCCATCTCCACTGTCATCTGAACGAGTTGTTGCCATCTAGTGAATGTGACTAAGCTAAAAAAAGCATAACCCCTAGGGTCATAGCCACGGCCCGCCGTCCCCTATGCAATTTGCCCTACACAGGATTGGGTATAGTGGTCATACGTTGCGAGCTCTGTGTATGCCCCCTGGACAGTTCGGAGCACTGTCTAGGAAATACTTTCCCTTCTCGAGGTGCTTTGACTCATATTGCGAAGCCGAATTTTTTTTTTTTTTGTTAAGTCCTCGGTTTATTTGTAACTAAATACGGGAAAATCCATGGCATGCACCCTGAGGTATGGCCTGAAAACCCAATAACAAAAGAAAATCCTCCACACCATTCCTTCAAA
>Ga0307509_10000819_pt1 | contig 53305 bp, 40 predicted proteins | sample 10_EM_MG_FD_202245 | JGI IMG/M metagenome (GOLD analysis project Ga0307509, IMG submission 202245) | Populus trichocarpa ectomycorrhiza microbial communities from riparian zone in the Pacific Northwest, United States - 10_EM | ecosystem: Host-associated > Plants > Roots > Unclassified | place... | reverse complement strand
TAAAATAAAATAAAATAAAATAAAATAAAATAAAATAAAATAAAATAAAATAAAATAAAATAAAATAAAATAAAATAAAATAAAATAAAATAAAATAAAATAAAATAAAATAAAATAAAAGACAAGAAATAATCAAGCGAAGTGAATAAGGGTGATAAACGTATTAGCCATGAGATTTACCTACCATCTTGCCCAGACACTTTCGATATTGTTTTGTCAGGTTGGAGTTGGGTTCCGCCGCCTCGGTGAACAGCGGCATCTCTTCCTCCTTCCCGGCTAGTCTGCTTTCGGGACGTGGGGGCGGAGGCACGATAGCCTCATGTGGTGGCAACCCTGAATCGATGGGTTGCTTGACGGATGAGTTGCTGACGGATGAGTTGCTGAGTTGCTTGACGGATGGGTTGCTCCGATGAGTTGCTGACGGATGAGTTGCTGAGTTGCTTGACGGATGGGTTGCTCTCCAGCAATGATACCCTCATGCATAGGTAGCACTCAAGTTACCAGAGCAGGCCGATGGGTTTTTTATTATAGATATATATTTAGGGGTATTCTTTCATTCTGCCCCTTCCTTCCTCCTCCTCCTCTCCTTCCTCTCCTTTTTTCCCTTCCTTCCATCATAAACCCGAAACATCTGAACTCACTCAATCCCAAACTTTCAACTGGTACTCGAGTATACAACCATAGGTTCCAGGTTCTCACCCCATCCATTGACCCAAGATCTTCCATTTCTTCTCGTTATATATCTAATATCTAACTTGGCCTCTTAATACAGCTTCCTAGTACAACCACTCTCCGCAGTTCCCCTCATGTCTCTTCTGAGTTTTTTTGACATCAAATGCAATGCCGTCAGCTTTTTCTGCTGCACATGGCACATCACTCGTACCTCGGGGCGCAACGAGGTTCACCATAAAGACGCCCCAATTACTACACAACCAACGCCGCAGGAGCCTATGAATGCAAATCCTAAAGGTCTACCTCTCCGTTAAGCTTACTCTCAATTTTTAATAGTCCTATTAACCTATATTTAGATTAAGTTCGTATGCTTAGCGCTACGGAGCATCCTCGAAACGAGCCTTCGTTCTACACTAGTTTTTCTATTCGTCTTCGAGGCGTGGAGGAAGGGTGGAGGATTGGATAAAGTCTCTCTAATAACCAAATATCCAAGATTATGTCAAACTCTGTCACCAGTGATGAACGATTAACCTTGATATAATACCGAGAATTTTTTCTCCCATAGTTCTTTTTTTATTTTATTTTTATGTATCATGCTCCGGCGCAAAATAAGTTGCAAATATGGTGCACTTCCCAGTAGGAGCTAACTTAGCAACGCACCCCCGGCTAAACATCCTCTCTTCACCATACAACACTATCTATCACCATTCATAATAGCTCCATGCTCCCCAAGCTCCAACTCTGGTTGCCCTATCTTCCCTCCCTCCTTTTCTTCTTTGCAATCGCTCGTGTCACAATTGGCATGATTTCCGTCGTGAAATTGGTTGAGTTATGGTCGTTCGAGCATTATTGATGAGGGGTATAGTACTCGGTACAGTAAAGAGCATGATCGGACAAGGTGGAAGAGGAGGATAATCTCGCGCGTAGCGAATTTTGCAACCATCGAGAGCCGAACCTTCTTATACTAATACGCATAATTTTTCCACGGACGCGACATTATCCTGTCGGGGGCGGGAAGGCTATTTCGCTGAAGGGTTGTTCTGGATTTTAGTATGATACTTGTACAGCCCAGATCTATCTTCTAAGAAGAGGACGAAGAGAGCCGACCCGGTCACCCAGCAGCTTTTTTTCTTTTTCTTTCCTTTTTCCTTTTTTCACCCTCTCTCTTTTTTCCTTCTTTTCTTCCCCCCCCTTCACTCCCCTCATTTCGCAGCCTGGGTGTGGAAATAGTGCAGTACGAGTACCGGTACCTGGGCCTGCAAGGACCACAGCCTCCAGCCTGCCTATTGGATGCGCTTGGCTTTGACCATCATGGAAAAGATGTCGTACTCGAGTACGCCCAGCCAATACTGGTACAAGTACCAGTATCGGCCCAGATGACGAACAGGGATCAGCAGCAGGCAACAACCGTACTCGAGGAACGATAGGGTAGACTACGGTATCTCACCTTGCGGGGGGCAAAACTTACCAGCGAATCGCGGAGCCTCCCCACATAATACCCTCCAAGTTTTTTTATCCCAGCAAAAACCCACTCGTGGGTCTTGGCAAAAATGCACGAACGTCGGGTTAACAACAGCCATATTAATGCGGGAAAACCCAAAACTGCCCCAGCTCCTGTGTGTCTAAAATGCAACTGATCTAGTGGCTAAGACAACTAGCAATAGTTTATGGCGGCCTTGCAGTGGTGTGTGCGACAACAGTTTTTCCCCATCAGGAGTCCTGAGACACCATTGGAGATGTTGCATAGTTTAATGTCTACCAGTGAAAAAATGGCTTTTTCAATCGTCAAAATCATCCTTATTCAGGGACTTCCTGATATTTGAAAACCACTACACTGTTCCTGCGGGCTTTCGCTTTCGTGTAGTGGTTTTTTTGTCTTTATCAAGCATGTGATGGGGCTAATTTTGAAGAACGCAGAGCATGCAAATCCCGGTTCAGGTTTTGGTTTTCCGACACCATACCTCAGCTTTTAGGTGAGAAAACACAATCCCAAAAATTCATAAAAATTTAAATATTTGTTTAAAAATAAGTGAGACCTAGGTCTGTTTATTAGTATTATTTCATCACCTCAAAAGCCAGCTGGTAGAGAAATGCCTGGAAAACTGATTTCTTATAGCGCGAGGCAAGGTAATAAGCGCCATTAAGGCAGCTTGGGAGGATGCCTACCTCCGGTAGCCATTGCCCCTAACAGGAGATCTCGTGTTTAATTTTAAGCTGTGAGTGAAACTTTGGGTTTCTGCTGGGATAAAAGACTCGGATGGTATTATGTAGGGTACGGGTACTCGAGCACAGTACAGGTATTGTATAGGGTTTATCCCTTGCCGGGAGACTATAGCGTCTCGCCCACATCCTGATCTCGAAATACCCCCGGGCCTTCGGTGGAGCCGCCGACAGTGGGGACCGTACGATACGATATCATAATAATCACAAAAGACTACGGCCCCCAACACGGAGTCCTAATATATATGTATGTAAAAGGTAAAGGTACCATATGCCTCCCATTTTAATCAAAATCCTCACAAATGCCCTAACCTCTGATGCCTCTGCAAATAAGTATATTATAGAAGTTTTCTTAGTCAACTTCAAAGTTTCTTTTATTGCACAAATGACTTACAATTTAGAAAAGGAAGAGGATTGTATTTGAGTATTAAAGTACAGGATACGAATCTGTTAAGGCTACTAAGTTAGCAGGCCATGCGTCAGGTGTTGATAGCTATCATATGATTAACAAAGGGGATATGTCAACTGTTATTTTGTTGAGAATTTTGGTTATTAGCAGACAGGATCGCGTGGCCTAGCATGCTTCTTAGTCTTTCATGTTTTTCCTAGCCACGCGTAATAGACTAGTTAGATATCGTTGTAATCTTTGCACGTAGGTTTTTTTTTGCAGGTAGGTTTTCCCGCACGTAGGTTTTTTTTGCATGTAGGTTATTTATCGTTGCACAATGCGAGCGGGGGAGTCTCTCTTGCAAAAAAAGCAGTGTTCGCAACGGTCCGGGGGCCCTGGCGGCCCCACAGGGAAACTGCCAAGAAGACTGGACCGGACCGGACGACAATTTTCACTCTGCCCCGTCCTGGGACATTTTAGGACTGCAGGTTTGAGCGAGGACCACGGGCCCGACAGGGTGAGACACTATTATGCCATCCTAATACAAGGACGATAGGGGACGGTGGTGGACTGCAGATCCCCTGACAAGGACGGTGGGGATTGGTGTGGGTCGGCGGGGATCTGTGGGGATCTGTGGGGATCTGTTTCGGGAGTGTTCAGTTGTTCTTAGTTTGAAGGAGAGATATATCACCACGCCTCTATGTAGCTAAAGTCTAAACAGGGCATAGCGACCCAGGTCACTGTTCTTCTATCCTCCGTCTTTCCTCCTAGAGCGTATCGCGATTGCACTGTAGTTCTTTTCTTCATTTGTGGTTTCTTTAGGTTTTATCAAGGCACAGTGCAGAAGGTGTGCGGGTTAGTGAAAGGAGGATAACAGGTTTTAGGCTTCTTTGATTTCTTTGATTTTGGAATTTTTCTCAGGGAATGGAAAATACCGTCTTTATCTAACAGAATGGTGCCATCCTGATCTGAAGACAATAGGTGACGGTGGCGGACTACAGATCCTCTATTAGCAATGGTGGGGAAGGGGGGGGATCTGTCGAGACCTGCAGGCATCTGTGGGGATCTGTCGGGACCTACAGGGATCTGCGGGGATCTGTCGGGACCTGCCGGTATTTGTGGGGATCTGTGGGGATCTGTGCGGATCTGTCTGGCCTCACATTCTGAGACATTCTGAAAACTTGTTGTGGGGCCCACCGTCTTCCCCGTCCTAGGGCCATTAGCCCCGGGCAAAATTCTCTCCAGGACTGGGCGGACTACGATTCGTAGTCCGTCCTCGTCCTACCCTCAGGACGGACGGACTGTCCCGTTGCGAACACTGAAAAAAAAAGAAAGCCAATCCTCGCGACCAGTGCATGCAACTCATCGACGAAGCTGCAGCATACCCCGAGACTTCGAGAGTGAACTACTGCAAGTACCGATACCCGAATAGAAGCTATCATAGGACGTTGAAATTTCCCTTTTACACCAACTTGAGGGGAAGGCACCCCAAACTCAGCCTCCAGTTGAGACAAAAACAAAAGGAATGGACTATGGCACCTCACCTTAAGAGAGGCAACCGCCATCTCCAGGCACTTTTTTCTTATACTATCATAACATAATACCGGTAAAGAGCATGATAGGACAATGTCGCATCTCTAAGGGTATTAGTGAGTAAACAGGATTTACTCCCCCCGTTCGTTGTTGAAACCCGATCTGCCACGACCTTACCCTGCCGGCGACATTGTTTTATCATACTCTTGCCATATTTGAGCCCTATGTGCTGGAGTAGTAGAAGACCCGGAAACGGTATTGGGCTTCAAATACTATACTGAATTGGATAGCTATTCTGGTACGGTTTTGGTTGGCTGGGGTGACCCCGGGGCTCGGCGATTCTCTCCAGGACCTTTCCGGCAGCTTTAAGAGGTACTATGTCATGCGGTATAGACGAATTAAGGTAAAAGTTCGTTAAACCCACCATCTCTATTTCCCAAGGACTCCAGAGACGAAAGGTTCCAGAAGGAATTTTGTTTTCGAGACATAATACATGGCCAACTCATTCACTAGCACTCATTATTCGGCTGCCCTACCGTACTTTGCCTCTTGTAGCCTGGTATAGCGGGTTGGGCTGCGTAAGTGATAGGGTATTTAATGAATTTCCACCGGATACCTGGGCCTGGGTTTATGTTATAGAGCACGGAGGGGAGGTTATTGAAAGGGCCCCCCGGAGGGGGGGTATTGGCTAATAAACGTGGATCGACCACAATAGCGACAACAAAACACGACGAGTGACGAGCGGTGAAACGAAAGGAAAACACCAAGCAACTCACTCACAACGAAAATGATCGCACACCCAGGTGTGGGAAAAAGCTTTTCATTCAACAACCACAGTCTCTCGCTCAGCGATTGCTACTCTCAACTAAGGGGCTGTTTGGAAAGTTGTGATTTGAGCTGTTCGCTATCTCAAATCGTGATTTAGGTCCAAATCGTGGTTTGAAATATTCGTAGTGTTTGGTTGGACCGCAATTTCAAATCATGATTTGGGAAAATTTTCATAGTATGTGCGTGAATATTTAGGACTATAATATATTTGTTTTGGGTTTTGGGCCCATAAGTATTTTGTTATGCAGTCAATGCTTGTGAGTCTTGAGGGCTTGTCATAGGATTAGCCCCAAATTATGACTTGGGAAATTTGGGATTGCAGCCACATTTGGCTGAGGGCTATTAGTAAATTGTGATTTCAGATCATGATTTGGAAATCATGATTTCGGATTACGGCTATCTCAAATTACCGCGTGCTAAAGAGCCCCTAACTAATTGACGAAGACAGGAGTATATATCAACAACAACACCCTATCTCCCCATCAGCCTGCAGGCACACCCACGCTACTCCATGTGAATCTCCTATTTTCCTATCACGACTCCAGGGCTGACAAAGAAAAACAAACACCACTGCTCACAACATCCGCACATGTTCCATTCGGGTGTAAACTCCTTTTACATCCTTTGCGGTTTGCCTTACCGCCTTTCCGCTCCCCCTCCGACATCTGCATTCCTGCACAGGAAGTGCTTTCCCGAATATCCAAACACACGCCCGAAGCCGAAGACATATGCCCGAATCTTCAGCGCATTTCCGGGCCGCGAACGGGCGCGTTGCCGGAAGCTATCCGAACAACAAAGGAAGTATCATTAGAGTATGGCGAGTACCACGATTTCCAACATTAGCTAGGTGGCTCCCACGAGGGATGCAGGAGGAGAAATGATCGTTCTTTGCCCTTCTTACCAGCCGAGCACCAAGCTTGAATCCCCATAATCAGCTTAGATGAACTTAATACCACAGAAACTCTCCGCCAATTTCGGCCAGTTGCTCGAAAGATTTCCGAACCCTTAGCCTAAGCTAACACGACGAGAGCAAACATCAGAGTTGGATTGGGTAAATATTTGGGATAGGGGGGGGGGGAAGGTGGGGTGACACCTAGATCCCAAAAGAACACAGAATACTCGAGGTATGTATGATTCATGGAGGAAGAGGAGCCCGAACACAATTCCCAAGCACGGCCATGATTGTGCGTGAATCCGTAGCAAACAGCCGTGCTATTCCGACCTACCTATCCGGCACGTGCAAAAGAGAGCTGCCAAAAAGCGGACTTTAGTAGTGAGTCACCTGCCACATGGTTGTGGCTTTGGTGTCGTTATCCGGGAGGACGCCACACATATCTCAACCTAACGCCAATTATGACAATCCGACCTTTGGCCGTGAAGGATATAAGCCTTGCAGCAGGGTCGCCTGTTTTTGGGTTGGACCGTTAGGTTTGGGCTGGGTTCGATTCGGTCGGGGAACATCGCGTCAGGGTGGTTTGTGCAAGGCGACAAATTAGCCAAGGCGACCCGGAGGGCTAAATAAGGTGGGTGTCGATGGTTTAGATGGTAGAGATGGGTTCTTCCGGACCACCCTACCGCTTAAAATACTGTATAAGGGATTCTCTGTGTGCGAACTTAGTGGACTAAACTGGGTGCGTATTGTACCGTATCCTACAGTACTTTATTTTGGGCAACTTGGCTTGACCTGAAGGTTATTGGAAATCGTAACAATAGCGGGAGGAAGGATAAGTATTCCACTCTCTATTACTCATCCTTTCCACTAGCACTCGAAGCTTTAGTTCACTCGTGGACCAATAGCATCCAAGACAATATCAACGAATTCAGCCCATACCCGCTGGTAGTACCTGAGTACCTGTTTACCCTACATATCTATCAAGAAACTGCCCGCCACACCTTCTGGTCCCTGAAGACCTCGGGGAGGCCCCCTGCGGATTCATGCGAGTTGGACACCTGGCACCATCTAGCAAAAGTTCTGGCAACAGCAATAAAAGTAATAAGCGAAGGTCGCAAAGTATTAATTTCTCTCCAACCGAGATTCGGTGCGGGGAGTGAGGATAGAGAACGCCTCCCTCATTAGCATTGGGGGAGGCAGGGAGTCCAACCCTCTTGGCTTGTCAGTAGAAATCATGTCTAGAAGCCCGAATCCTGGTAGTTCAATTCCGCCGGTTATCACCTTTACGGAATCCCCGGGTAAGGTTTCGTTCGGGCTGGGTCGGTCACACTACAGCACTCGAGTAGGTACAGTAGAATGCTCTGGGGTCTGGCTAGCTTCGGCCCACTCAAGTGGGCCAGTGTTCAACGTTTTAAATCGGGCTGAATGTCAGCAGCTGAGGAGATAAATTCTTGAGAGAAACAAAACTACGATAGTCTTCGTGCAGACAATCCCAGACTGGTATGAAACTTGGGAAGTCTCCTCCGTCTCCTTGGCTTTTGGCGATTCCCTAGCCGGTTGTCCCTTGCCCCTCACCAACAACGAACCAATGTCGGCAATATCTCAAGCCTACCTCTACCGTTGCTTGTGGTTGGTGGGTTGTCCATAGGGTAGACAAGTGTATGAGGCTGCGGTAGCCTTTTCCCCTTCATAAATTCCCTAACGTGCTCCATGGCATCCTGTGCCAAGAAGTCCTTTTACAGCGAAATTTTTGGTATCTATCATAGTAGGCTTTACCAGCCTTTCGCCGATCCCTACTAAACTTCTCGTTCCGCTGAATCTTTCGGTAGGGTTCCTAGTATGCTGCATGATGCCGTATTTTGAGCTAGTGGTTAGTATGAGGCAGTAACTAACCCTAAACCTATCGACTTTTCTAGCAAAAGAGGCAACCTTTCAGAAAATTCAGAGATTTATTTTGAAGAGCTCATATGCGCACTCGAACTACCAGCGTATTATAGATTAGAAAATGTATCATACCTCCCAAACGTCTTCGATGTGAGATACTTAGAATTTCATCGCCATCATTAACAGTTGAGCAACACACTCTATTAGGGTCAGGGGTATATGGAGCGAGTGACAGCCACCAAACATTTCGCTTCGTCTCGAAGCTTAACTAGTTATGTGGGAATTGCTTCTGTAGTATCGCTCGATCTATTGGATCTGGCTTCTGCCCAAAATATACCATAGTGGTTGTTGCAGGTGCCGGTGGCAGGTCGGCCTAACGTGTGGTCCTTTCCAAATCGACCATGGCCTATCCCGGGAGACACATCCCAGGAAATTCCCTATGATACCCAGGGATAACGGCACAGGGGAGGGGGAACTAAAGGGACTAAATTTGATAATCGCCGCTAGATTCGGCATATAGTAGCGTCCCCCTCTGTCCGTTGTCCTAACTGTTGCGCCCACATTACCCGCACAGCACCGCGCTCGAAAGGTGGGGGGTGTTAGTTGGAAAAGGCCATTTCTGTCGATCCCCATACAATGGCCATGCTTGCCGATTGCTAATGACCTCCCCGAGTACAGCCTCCAGTTAAAGATCGGAAAGTGAGACGAAAGATTTCGGAGTTTTGATTGGAGGATCCGGTGGCTCGAACTCATCGATATCCTTTTTCCTGACACCTGCTTTCTTTCTCTTTCTCCTATCTCTTCCCGCAAGCACCACAAGGTCTTGTGAAGCTATCGTTGGGAGTGGACCTGTGATCCTAGGGGGGGGGCAGTTTAGCAAGTTAATAGAATTGCGAATATTATACTAGTTAATGAGATCCAACACGTCCTAAGGGCTGATATTATGCTCTTAGGAAAATACTAATCCTTCTCAAGAGCATTTTTCCCTAAATCCGGAGTTTACAAGGCCGACGGGGGATAGTGGATCTCACTAGATTTTACGGTACCTGGGCTGTCGAGGCAATTTCTGGTACGAACGCTATCATAAGAGCCGACGCTTCACAGGCGGGCTTGTGTGTCGACATCTGAGTAGCCGGTGCAGTACTTTGTGACCTAGGCAGCGAGAAAGAATGCCGATGGTGGTAGTGCGAGTCTGGCGGGATGATGATGAGTATTGCGATGATAATGATGGGTGGGGCGGTGATAGAGGGGGAGGTCAATAGGTAAAATTCTTAAAGGCGGTGCAAGGAAAGGTGGCGGTGGTGGGGGTGGGGTAAGAGGAACGTGGGAGGAAGCCTCGCCAAGGCTGTGGGGTCTTCCCAGACCAAAATTGGCGGGCTTCTTTCGCTCACATCCTGAGGCCACAGCGATCGAATACCGGTACCGGTGGAGTACCGTACGGTCGCTACCTATCGTAACTTAGCACACGTGCCAGGGATAAAAAACCCCAACATTGGAGTCTGACTTTAGTATGAGTGCTCAGATGCACTCGTACAAGATGAAGACAAACTTTTACCCCCCCGCCTTCTAGGCTCATGATGCCCGGTACGTGTACTTAGGAGTAAGGGTATTTGGGGTGTGGTAACACAAATGCACTTGAGCGTATTTCCTGGATCAAGTGCAGGGGGACTGGCAAATGCCTGTGTTACTCGAATAGTAGGGTAAATAGTAGGAAGAACCACCAATGAATTACAAGTACCACAAAGGGGATTTTAGGTCACCATATTGATGCTGTAGGGTTATGCAGGTCAGGTGCCTCTTGATTCACAGTAACGGAGGGTAAGTGGGCTTGGGACCCTGATTTGACAGCTGGAGGGGGGTTTTCTTCCTTTGGTGTCTCGCTCTCTTTTTTCTTTTTCTTTTTCTTTTTCCCTTTTTGATTCGCAGACCAGGAGAGAAGGCAATGATGGGGATGTGCTCGTAAGTACCGTAGTAGTATTGAGACCAGAACTGCCGTGTGCAATGTCTCGAGTCCCACGCAGTAGTAAAGTAAACCCTGACTTTTTTTCCCTTTTTCTTACAGGACTTTGAATGATGCCCGCCCCGGAGCCCAGTACTAGTGCCACCAGGTAATAGAGGACTATCAGTACAAGTACCGTGCAGACGTCAGCCTGGTTGTGTCCTCTTCATTTTCTTCCTGTAAAATTGGCGTTCAAGTGCATACTCCCCCTCGGCTTCCCCCCTCAGCTTTCCCACAGGTTTCATCCTATCCCAATACTCTCAGGTAATGCTTTGCAAGTAACTTTAGACGATTCGGTTAACATTTTAACGTTGCCGTGTTTTGGGCGTGTTCTGCACTGTGGAATAAAATATAAATAAATAAAAGTAAAAAGACAGGAAATAATGAAGCGAGGTGGATAAGGATAATAAACATCAGAAACGATATGGTGTAGTATCTTGTCTAGACACTTTTACAGTCGCTTTGTCAGGTTGGAGTTGGGTCTCGCGGTCGCTTACTGGTCTCTCTGTTATCGTTTCTAGTGGCCGAATCTCTAGGGGACACTTTCACAAATTAGTCGCCAGATTGAAGTTTGCCTAGCAGAGCCGGCCCCCACGTCCCGAAAGTAGACTAGCCGTGAAGGGGTAACTTGAGAAGCAAGAGTGAGAGATCTAGTTCTTCGTCAACCAACACGGGTCAGTGACTAAGCTTATTCCCCACACAGTTCTTTTTTTCTTTCTTTTGTGGCTAGTCTACTTTTGGATTCCGCCAAAACCCTTTGGAAAAAGGTGACGCCCAAACTCTTGCAGAGAGGTGTGTTGCCAACCAATGTTCTTGGACTAGATCCAGAGACAGCTTTGTCGGAGGTGATATTCCATGGATTTTGGTCGTAGATAAATATTTAGGGGTATTCTTCCATTCTGCCCCTTCCTTCCTCCTATCCATCCTCTCCTTCTTTCCCTTTCTTCCCTCATCCGAAATCACTCAATCCCACAAACTTCAACTGTGCTCGAGCACTGTACACATCAGGTTCCAAGCTTTCCCTCCATCCATTCATCCAAGATCTTCAATTCCTTCTAGTTATATATCTAATATCTGACTTGGATTCTTAGTACAACTACTATCTGCAGCTGCTCTCATGTCTCTTCTAAGCTTTTTTGATTTCAAATGCAATGCCGTCAACTTCTTTTGCTGCACATGGCACATCACTCGTACCTCGAGCAGCAGCGAGGTTCACCATGGACAAGCCCCAATTACTACACAACCAACACCGCAGGAGCCTATGAATGCAAATCCTAGAGGTGGGCCTCTCCGTTAAGCTTACTCTCAATTCTTAAATAGTCCTATTAACCTATATTTAGATTAAGTTTGTCTGCTTAGCGCTAAGGGGATCATTTCGTTCTATACTACGGTGTTTTTTCTATTCATCTTCGGGGGCGAAGAAGGGGCGAAGCTTGGGGATTAAACAAAGTCTCTCTATTGACCAAATATATGTAATATTATGTTAAGCTCTGTGGCCCGTGATAAACACAAGAAATCCCGCCGCCAAGAATTAGGAAGAAAAAACAACCAAATACCTAGCCTCGGTATATATGTATGACGATACTACTGCACCTTGCGATAGTAATTTGAGGAGGAGAGAGAGAGTTTAAGCTATCATATACCGGTACTGGTAATTGCTGGATTAGAGATTTAACTCTGTGACCCACGCTAAACCAACCCGGGAAACCACAGCCGCCGCCGCTCGAAACCCAACGTGACTTGAGAGACAGCGAGCTGAGCCCTAACCGATTGAAGAAAAAAGAGAAGGAAAAAAGCATGAGCAATTTGCCTCCCTCTCTCCGTCCTTCCCACTCCCGAGGAGTTCCAAGACCACCACCCCCCTGTGAAAGAAAGTTTCCCTCTTTTCTTCTAGGTTTCATTCAATCAGCCCTTCCGTTCACTGATCCATTCACTCACTCGCTCATTGCCTGCCCGGCCGCCCAAAATAGGAGATCGGAGAGAAGGCGAGGTCGAAATAACGAACGAATATTTATGTACAGTGAACATCCTCACCTAAGTTACTCATTCATTTACCCCACATCGTGCGTTTGCTCGCCCGTTCGTCCATCCATCTATCCACTTATTCAAGTGTTCGCTTACTCACTCGCCGCGATGCCACCCTCATACGTTTGCCCCCTTGTGTTCGTTCATTCATGGAATGTACGATACCAGTACAGTACAGCGAAAGCGCAAATCACGAGTCGAAGAGCATGTGAAACCTCATAATAAGGGGATAAGTTAGCTAAGCTAGTTCATCTGTTGGTTCCTAGTCACCATATACCTGCCCTAGTTGTGGTGGCGGTCGTCGCTATATTGTGCTTCGTTGTAAAGGCAAGGTGGAAAACGGGGGGGAGAAAAAGTAAAAGTGAGGTTTGCTCTGGGATAAGAGGACGACTAGCAGCGGGGGACACTTCATCATTTGGTGCATTCTCTTCTGTCTCCCTTTCTTGCACTCTTCCCTGGTGATAGGGAAAAGTGCGTTAGCGCTTCAAGTGAAAGAAGGGAAGGAGGGAACCAAAACGTGGGCCCCCGCTCCACCGGGAACGGAAGGAATACCAAGGGAAAGAACAGGAAACAAGCATTGAACGCCCCAACCTTCACCGGCAGCTTGGTATTTGTTTAGTGCCCGTCGGTCCTTCGTCCAAAAAGCTAAAAAAAGGCGGGGGGACTATTTAGGAGAAGAAAGAGAGCAGTGATCTCTTTTTCCGTTCTTCTGTCTTATAAAGACCTCGGGACTTTCAGGATTTTGCCAAAAAAATTGTGCAGAAAATTCTCATACACCCAAAACTTTGATACAGGCGGAGGCGCAACATACCGGCCAACCGGATAAAAATCGATCCCTTTCTTTTGGAGGGGTTTCTCCCGTCCTTTAGACATACGCTACGCAGTGCAATTCTATACGAAATTTCGCGAAACAGGGAGCACAGTAGCATTGAGCTAAAGCTACGTCTTTTGTGGGGTAGCGGAGAGGAAAAAAGCAGTGACCACATATCGCATTCGACAAGGCTACGAGTTGAATTTTCCATCACTTTCTGGAGCCAGGGAGAAAGCAAAAGCATTCCCTTTCCCACATTGGGCCTTTTTTCACTCTTTTTTCTAGTCTTTTTTTTCCTTTTTCCTTTGTGTAGTGGCCGTGTGTACCACTATATCTACTATACCCCCGGGGTTCTGCACACTGCGGAGGTGAATAGAAGAAGGCGTCTTCTAGTCCGCCTTTGTTTAATACTATCTATTATTACTACCCCTCCGTCGCACTATCACAACAAGACGGCAACAAGACTACAATAACCCAGACCAACCATCCGCCTTTCAACAACATATATACTTACATACATTCATACATTCATTCATACATTCATACATATATACAGTACATACCTACATACACACGTACTCAAGAACACCAAAAGATGTGCCAATACGAACTCTGGCTCTACTCAAAGTGCTTCTCCCCCCACCCATCCTACTCTCACCCCCCCTCCCTCTTCTCCCATTCCTCTCCATTACACCCCCACAAAGCCTTCTACCACGTGGCTAAGTGCCCAAACTCCCCTCACTGTCTACCACTAACTCCCTGCGCGGACATGAAGTCAACCAGCGAACTCCCCATCCAGCGACGAGACCGGTACTGCACTACCTGCTTCGAAACGCTAAAAAGCGCTATGGGCGGCGCCGGAGATTCGTGCTGGTCCTGTGGCGAAGAGCATTGGGTCGATAGGAGGCTCTTGGGAGGAGGGGGAGGGGGAGGGGGGAAGCCGTTGGTTGACCTGGAAGGATGGAATGGCATGGATTCTGCTGCTGAAGTCGAGAACCCGAGCCGGCGGGCCAGGTTGGAGTTTCTAGCTAGCGACCGGCATCTATATGCAGGATTGATCTCGGGCAGCATCGACATGAGGGAAAAGTATTCTGAGAGCTTTTTTTCTTGAATAAAAAATATTGGGAGAAAAGATTATTAAACGATGGGAATATAGGAAGGAAGTGAAAGGAAAAGATAGTTAAAAAAAGGGGGGGAATAATAATAATTATAAAAATAATTGGGAAAGATGAGTTCAGCCGTTTGTCCGACAGCCGAAGTGACGACCGGTAATCCAAATTATCATCACCTCCTCTTTCCCCTTCTTTCTTTTTCCCTTCCTCTTCTTTCTCTTCTTCTTCATATTCTCCTCCTTCTACCACCCCTCTAATATAATACTGTGCATTTCGCCTCTTCTCTATTCTGCTTTCCCGAGCTCCCCTCATCCTTCTCCCCTCTAGCTATAAGTTGGTTTTGTCATTGTTGCTGTAACCGTATCAGTAGCAATAGTAGAGAGAGCAGCAGAAGAAGTGAAAAGCGCAATTGACTCACTAAACTCGAGGGAATTCGGTAAGAAGGGCGAGGTATTAAGTTAGATTTTTTCTTTCTTTCTTTCTTCCTCTCCTTCTTTATTAACTTTACGTTGTCAGCTGTCATCTAGTCAGTCAGTCAGCCTCTTGTTTCACAATTCTCGCCGGTGGGCCCCCTGCATACCGGTATCAGATGTTGGTTTTGGCTGCCTTTTTTTTTTTTGAAAATTAAACCGCGCACACCGCTGATTGCGCCAATCGCTCTGCAAAACATCGGACGAATGTGGGGGGTTGATGGGTGTGTTCGTATGTGCGGCGGTGGCCAGGTCCTGTCGATCTTCCCGTAGTGAGGATTTGTGCAAAACCCACATACAAACCAATTCATTTCTACGTCTGATCCACTTCCCCGTCCAGTACGTTGGTTCTTTTTTTTGTGTATTATACTATTGGTTGGAATTGAGGTGCATGCCCGCTGGTTGTTTTCGGGTCGCTGTTTTGCTGAAAGGTGATTTTGCGTTTTCATGCCTGGACAGATGAAGTACAGGGATCAGCAACAAGCAACCCTCAACTCACCTCGCCCACGGCCTCCGCTTCTAAACACCCATGTTCGTCGAGCTCCCACAGTGGGGACCGTAGTCTATGATACCGGCGCAACTTCACAAAAGACTGCCCCAACACGGAGTCCTGATAAGGAAAGAGCAGTAAAGGTCCCATATGCCCCCAATTTTGATCATAATCCCCACAAATGCCACCCGACCCGCAGATGTCTCCTTAAATATATTATGTAGGTTTTCTTAGTAATCAACATTAAAATTTCTTTTATTCCACAAATGAATTACAATTGAGAAAAAGAAGAGGATTGTATTAGTGTAATAGAGTACAGGATACAATCCTATTAAGGCTGTCAATTTAACGAGCCATAAATCAGGTATTGATAGCCAGCTATCATATGGTTAACAAAGAAAGGGGTCATGTCAACTGCTATTATGGTTGAGCATTTTGGTTATTAGCAGACAGGATCGTGTAGACTAGCATACTTCTTGGTCTTCCATATTTTTCCTAGCGACGTATGATACGTTTTTGACTGGTTAGGTATCATTATAATATTTGCTCGTAAATGTTATCGTCGCACAATACGAGAGGGAATCTCTCGCAAAAAAAGAAAAGTTACTTGCGCATGCAACTCATCGACGAAGCCGTAGCACACCTCGAGACTTCGTGAATGAACAACCGCAAGTACGGATACTCGAATAGAAGCTATCATAGGACGTTGGAATTTCCCTTCTCAGCAACGCGAGGGGAAGGCGCCCCAAACTGGGCCTTCAGTTGAGACAAAAACAAAAGGAATGGACTGTGGCACCTCGCCTTAGGAGAGGCAACCGCCACTTCCTAGAACTTTTTTCTTCTGCTATCGTATGATACCGGTAAAGAGCATGATAGGACAATGTCGCCGACAGGACAATTTCGCATCTCTGAGGGTATTAGTAAGTAAACAGGATTTACTCCCCCCGTTCGTTTTTGCAACCAGATTTGCCATGTGCGACATTGCCTTGCCGGCGACATTGTTTTATCATGCTCTTGCCATATTTGAGCCCTATGTGCTGGAGCAGCAGAAGACCCGGGAGCCGTATCGGGCTTCAAATACTGTACTGAATGGGATAGCTATTCTGGTACAGTTTTGGTTAGCTGGGGGTGACCCCGGGGCTCGGCGATTCTCTCCAGGACCTTTCCGGCAGCTTTAAGAGGTACTATGTCATGCGGTATAGACGAACCATCTCTATCTCCCAAGGACTCCAAGACAAAACTCTCCCAGAAGGAATTGTGTTTTCGAGACATGATACATAATAGCCAATATGGTGTTGCTGGACCTCATCCACTAGCACCATTATTCGGCTCCCCTACTTTTCTGGGCCTCTTGTAGCCTGGTATGGCGGGTTGGCCTGCGTAAGTGACAGGGTATTTAATGAATTTCCACTGGATATCTGGGCCTGGATTTAGGTTATAAAACACGGAGGGGGGCGTTAGCTAATAAACGTAGATCGACGTGGATAGCGACAACGAAACACTGCGAGTGACGAGCGGTGAAACGATACGAAAAGGCCAAGCAACTCACAACGAAAATGATCGCACGCCCAGGTGCTGGGAAAAACCTTTCTATTCAACAACCACAGTCTCTCGCTCGACGATGGCTACCCTCAACTAACTAACTAATTGGCGAAGACAGGAGTATATATCAACAATAGTACCCTATCCCATCATGAGCCAGCAGGCACGCCCATGCTACTGCATGTGAATCTCCCATTTTCCTATCATGACTCCCGGGCTAACAAAAGGAAAATAAACACCACTGCTCACAACATCCGCACATGCCCCCCTTTACACCCTTTGCGGCTTGCCTTACAGCCTTTCCGCTCCCCTTCCGACGTCTGCATTCCTGCAGGAAATGCTTTCCCGAATGTCCAAACACAGGCCCGAAGCGGAAGCCACACGCTCAAACTCAAATCTTTGGCGCATTTCCGAACCGCGAACGGGCACGTCGCCGGGGGCTATCCGAACAGCAAAGGAAGGATCATGAGGGTATTACGAGCACCATCATTTCCAACATTAGCTAGGTAGCTCCCAACAAGGATGCAGGAGAAGAAATAATCATTCTTTGCCTTTCTTGCTAGCCGAGTACCAAGCTGGAATCCCCATAATCAGCTTAGATGAACTTAATGCCGCGGAAACTCTTTTCTCCAATTTCGGCCAGTGGCTCGAAAGCTTTCCATACCCCCAGCCCCAGTTCACACCACTAAAGCATATATCAGAGTTGAATCAGCTGAATATTTTGAGATGAGAGGGAAGTGGGGTGACATCATAGATTCTAAAGGAACACCGAATAGACGAGGTATTACCGGTATATGATCCACAGCGGAAGAGGAGTCCGAACAAACACAATTTCCAAGCGCCGCCACGCTCGTGCATGAATCCACAGCAAACAGCTGTGCCATAGTCAAACTTCATCACTATCCGGCACGTGGGAAGGAGAGCTGTCAAAAAGCGGACTTTAGTAATGAATCACCTGCCACATAGTTGTGGCTTTGGTGTCATTATCCGGGGGGACGCCACACACTTCGCAACCTAACACCAATTGTGATAATTAGACCTTCGGCCGCGAAGGATACAAGCCTTGCAGCCGGGTCGCCTGTTTTTGGGTTGGCCCGGTTAGGTTTGGACTGGGCTGGGTTCGATTGAGTAGGGGAACATAGGGTCGGGGTGGTTCGTGCAAGGCTACAAACTGACTAAGGCAACCCGGAGGGCTGAATAAGGTGGGTGTCGATGGTTTAGATGGTTTAGATGGGTTTTCCAAACCACCCTACCGTTTGAAATACTATATAAGGGATGCTCTGTGTACGAACTTAGTGGACTGAACTGGGTGCGCACTGTACCGTACCGTATGATACAGTATTTGTTTTGGGCAACTTTGTTTGACCTGAGGATTATTGGAAATTGTAACAATAGCGGGAAGGATAAGTATTCCACCCTCTATCACTCATCCTTTCTACTAGCGCTCAAAAGTTTTACTTCATTCCTGGGCCAATGACATCCAAGACAATATCAACGAATTCAGCTCACATCCATCCGGAGTAACTTAAGTTACCTACTTGCCCTACATCTCTATCAAGAAACTGCCCAGCACACCTCGAGGAGATCCCCTGCGGATTCACGCGAGCTGGACACCTGGCGTCATCTGGCAAAGGTTCCGGTCACAGCAATAAAAGTAATAGGATTGCAAAGTATTAATTTCGCTCCAACTGAGATTCGGTGTGGGGAGTGAGGATAGAGCTCATGAGCCCTGGCGGAGGTCGGAGGTTCAAACCCCTTGGCTTGTCAGTAGAAACCATGTCTAGAAGTCCAAATCCTTGTAGTTCAATCCCGTCAGTTATCACTATTACTAATTCCCGGATAAGGTTTCGTTCGGGCTGGGTCAAGCACACTACAGCACCCGAGTAGGCAGGGTGCTCTGTGTTGAAAAACGGGCCAAAGATCAAGCTATATACCGGAAAGATGTGTGCGCGAGAGATGCTTTTTTGAACTTTTTTCAATCTAAGAGGGCCCAAAGGCCTACTATTTATACAGTGAAATAGCAACATGTACAAGTAGCGGAGAAGAAGTAAAGGGAAACAATATGGAAGACTAGAGCAAACAAATGAGAATCTGCTTTATTGATTGAGTGGTGGCATAAGAGAAAGGTTGAATCGGGTAAGAAACTCAGAGACTACTGAGCAAGGAATGATCGGCTGTCGTACACAAGTACGTAAAGAGCGCATATTCGAAAGCCTATTTTCAACACTCTGGGGTTGGGCTAACCTCGGCCCACTCAAGTAGGTCAGTGTTCAACGTTTAAAATCGGGCTGAATGTCAGCAGCTGAGGAGATAAACTCTTGAGAGAAACCAAACTACGGCAGTGTTCATGCAGACAATCCCAGCACTTGTACTGGTATGCAACTTGGAGAGTCGCCTCCGTCTCTCTTTGGCTTTTGGCGATTCCCTGGTCTGGCCGGCTGTCCCTTGCCCCTCACCAACAACGAGCCAATGTCAGCGGTATCTCAAGCCCACCTCTACCGTTGCTTGTGGTTGGTGGGTTGTTCATAGGGTAGACAAGTGTCTGAAGCTGAGGTAGCCTTTCCCCCTTCATACATTTCCTAAGGTGCTCCATGGCATCCTGTACCGAGAAGTCCTTTTGCAGCGAAACTTTTGGTATTTATTATAGTAGGATTTACCAGCCTTTCGCCGATCCCTACTAAACTTCTCGTTCCGCCTAATCTTTGGGTAGGGTTCCTAGTATGCTGCATGATGCCGTATTTTTGAGCGAGAGGTTCCTATGAGGCAGTAACCAACCCTAAGCCTATCAACTTTTCTAGCAAAAGAGGCAACTTTTTAGAAATTTTAGCGATTCATTACGAAGAGCTCCTATGGGCACTCGAACTACCAGGACATTATAGTTAGAAAATGTATCATGCCGCCCAAACGCCTTCCATGTGAGATACCTAGTATTTCATCGCCATTAACAGTTGAGCAACGCACTCTAATAGGGTCAGGGGTGCATAGAGCGAGCGACAGCCACCAAACCTTTCGCTTCGCCTCAAAACTTACAAGGGAATTGCTTCTGTAGTGTCGCTCGATTTATTGGCTCTATCTTCTACCCAAAATATACCATACCGGTTGTTGCACGTGCCGGTGGCGAGTCGGCTTAATGTGTGGTCCTTCCCAAATAGTCCATAGCCAAGTCGTGGAGACACGTCCCAGGAAATTCCCTATGATACTTGGGATGATAGTGCCGGGGGGGGGGGAAAGGGGCTAAAACTTGATAACCGCCGCTAGATTTGGGGTATCGTTCCCCCTCTGTCCGTTGTCCTAACTGTTGCGCCCACATTACCAGCAAAGCACTGCACTTGAAGGGGGAGGGGGTTAGCTGGAAAAAATTACCTCTGTCGATCCCCATACAATGGCCATGCTTTCCGATTACTAATGACCCCCCCGAGTACAGCCTCCGGTTAAAGATCGGAAACTGAGACGCAGGATTTCGGAGTTTTCATTGGAGGGTTTAGTAGCTCGAGCTCATAGATATCCTTTTTCCTGACACCTGCTATCTTTCTCTTTCTCCTATCTGTTCCCGCAAGCATCGCAAGGTCTCGTGAAATCCGTTATAAAGCTATAGTTGGCAGTCGACCTATAAACCCAGGGTAGGTTTAGTTTAGCAAGTTAATAGAATTGCGAATACCAGTTAATGAGATCCAACACGCCCTAAGGGCTGATCTTATGCTCTTAGGAAAATATTAATCCCTCTCAGGAGCTTTTGTCCTTAAATCCGGAGTTTACAGGGCCTCCGGGGGATAGTAGATTTCATTAGATTTTACGGTACCGGGGCTGTCGAGGAAATTTCTGGTACGCACACTACTTTGTGACCTCGGCAGCCAGAAAAGAATGCCGATGGTAGTAGTGCGGGACTGGTGGGATGGTGATGATTATGATGATAACGATGATGAGTAGAGCAGTGATAGACGAGGAGGATGTCTAGAGGTAAAATTCCCAAAGGCGGTGAAAGGAAAGGTGGTCGTTGCGGCGGGGGTGTAGAGGAAGAGGGAGATGAAGTTTTGCCAAGGCTGTAGGGTCTTCCCAAGTGAGGATTGGCAGGCTCCTCTCACTCACACGCTGAAACCACTACGATCGAAATACCGGTATTTGAAGTATCGTAAGGTTGCCTCAATATCACACTTCTGGTATCATAACTTAGCACACGTACCGGGGATAAAACCCACAACATTGGAGCCGAATTTAGTAAGACGCCCAGATGTGCAAGACAATTCGCTGCTCGAGGACAAACTTTTATCCCCCGCCTTCTGGTCCATGATGTCTAGCATTGGTGGTACCGTAAATACTCAAATAAAAGAAAAATGTGCTACCCGTAGAAACTCGCCAAACTCGGTCTCAAAGCCCCCCAGATCTTCTCACTCGTATTGGCCAGCCCAACGGACTGTGGCCACAAGTCTGCATTCAGATTGGCCACAACCCTTGCAAGGTGGGCTTGGCTGCATAGCGAGTTTGGCGAGTTTCTACTGCAGGACGTTGCGGTTGCCTCTCCCTACTAAGGCGCGGTGGATATCCCTTTTGTTCTGTCTCGATAACACAAAGGCACTCAAGCAAATTGCTGGAGCTGGTGCTCGGGGAGGGCCCATGTTACCGTCGCTACTTTTTGCTGAAAAATACTCACCACCTATCACTCGACTTTCTTAATGAGGCTTAGTCTGCATCTAAATGGCACACACCTCAATGAAGCTAGGCTTTTCTTTTTTGTTTCCCCTCACTCAGAACTTCCAATGATGCCGTTAGACCGGGTGAGGGTTCAGCGAGGGAGCACCCCCAGCGAGGCTTGGCAAATATTTGCTTGATACCTGTCATATCAGTTTTGGCTGTTCCGCCCCGAAAGCTGGTGTCGTGTTAGGGCGCTGCCCCGCTGAACCCCTGACCCTCACCCGCTCTACTCGCCCGGAGCTCGGTACAAGGATTCCCGGTTGAGCTCTTCTGGTTCGTACCGTGGGGCTGGCTTGTCATGGCTATCATGGCACACCCCTCGTGCTTCCTTTTTTTTATTTTCTCCCACCGCACGTTGCACCCTACTGTACGCGTACTTGTAAGTTGGCCCTCATCCTTCATCCGAATACTAGTACTCGAGCAATGCTCTGCGAGCAGGCGGTTCGGTTAACATTTTTAACATTACCGCATTTAAAAAGCGCGTTCTAAAATAAAATAATAAAAAATAAAAAATACAGGAAATAATGAAGCGAAGTGAATAAGGACAATAAACATCAGAAACGACATACCGGTACTTGAGTAGACGGGGTCCCTGTTTAGTTACGGAGGTACAGCGCCTAAGTGTTGTATATTCCGCTAGCAAGGGAGTGGTAAACTAGCAGGGGCGGGGAAGTAAATGGGGGATAGCGGGGAGCAAATTGGGGATAGCGGCTTGGAAGTTCACAAGCGAAGTAGAAAATCTTTTGTAGACTTTTTCTTCTTCATGTCCTGATTGACAAGATGCCTCCTTTGAAGAAATCCGAGTTGACTCGAGATCAGCGCTGAGATTGTCAGCTACGCCCGTTACTACAAAATACATTTTGATATTGCGTCCGTTCGGACTACCGTTCAGATTACCGTTGACACCACCGTTCAGATTTCCTGGCCACAACTCGCCTACCGGTATGCCACTATGCCCCATTTACTCCTCCTCCCCTGCTAGCCGATCGCCCCCCTGCTAGTGAAATATACAACACTTAGGCGCTGTACCTCCGTATTTGTTTTTTCCTTTTTCCTTTTTCCCTTTTTTTTTTTTGAAGGGCACACGAGATCTGGCAAGGCATGATGAACATTGGATGGCACCAGGCATTGGAACAAGGAGGGGGGCGCGAGGGAGGGTGGGACGGGATAAGACGGGGGGGGATGTGAGAGGGGCGTGCTTGCTGCTTCTCGTTCCTGCTCACTGGATGGATCATCTCACCAGAACATCCCTTGAGCGGCCCTGGTCGCACTCGTATCCCGGATTGAAAAAAGTTGAGGCTCAAGTATTGTCGGTGGACAAAATTAACCGCGGATCAGAGATCGATGGCAACCCCCCCCGTTATTGTACTTTTCTTTTTTTTACCCCCCCCGTTATTGTGCTTTTCTTTTTTTTACCCCCCCCGTTATTGTACTTTTCTTTTTTTTTCCAGAGCTCTCTGTTTAATTAGCACTTGGCAAGCCACAGAACTCGAGAAGTCACAGTATATCTAATTCTTCAGAGTGAAATTCTCAGTACGGCCCCTGGTGGATGCTATTGCGCAATCAAGCTCTGAAAAAACAGTCTGGGAGAACTGTTGGCCCCTTTCGCAACCTTTGAGAAAAGCACAATATCACCCTGCACTTTCAACACGATTTAAAGAACTTTATCTAGCTCAAATATCAATTGCTACTATGTATTCTACCTTATACCATTTTTTTTTCCCTTGGTTATAGTAATTGCGGTGTTGTTGTTGTCATAGCTTAAGATTTTCCCTCTTGGTTGATCCGCGGTTAATTTTGTCCACTCACCATACCGAGGGTGATCAATGTCTCTCCCAAGGCCACTCCCACTTGCAAGTACTCGCAAACGTCATGCGTTTGCGAGTATCGTATCATAGGGAAGGTTGCAGAAGGTGGGCAGCTGGGTTCTGGAACGAGACAGACGATTAACCGATTAACGCTACGCAAGGCGACTTCCAGAAAAAGATGAGTCCCGTTACACGCTTCTGCTGGATATTTGGATAGCCACTCAGCGTCGCCCTCCTCAACTTAAGTAGAAATCATTGGGCGGGGGATGGGATTTTGATCATAGATATATATTTAGGGGTTTTCTCTTTCATTCTGCCCCTTCCTTTCTTCCTCCTCCTCTCCGTCCTCTCCTTCTTTCCCTTCCCTCCCTCATAAGCCCCAAGCATCCGAAATCACTCAATCCCACAAACTTTCAACGGGTACTCGAGTTTACAACCATAGGTTCCAAGTTCTCCCTCCATCCATTCATCCAAGATCTTCCATTTCTTCTAGTTATATATCTAATATCTAACTTGGCTTCTTAGTACAACCACCATCCGCAGCTGCTCTCATGTCTCTAAATTTTTTTGACTTCAAATGTAATGCCGTCAACTTTTTCTGCTGCATATGGCAGATCACTCGCACCTCAGAGCGCAACGAAGTTCACCACAGACAAGCCCCAATTACTACGCAACCAAGGCCGCAGGAGCCTATGAATGCAAATCCTAGAGGTCTACCTCCCCTTTAAGCTTACTCTCAATTCTTAAGTAGTCCTATTAACCTATATTTAGATTAAGCCCGTATGCTTCGCACTCGGGGGATCTTGGAAAAGAGTTTCCCTTTCTACACTACGGCGGTTTTTCCGTTCATCTTCGGGATCAAAGGGGAGGCGAACTAGCCAAAGTTTCTCTAATGACCAGATATCAAAGATTATGTCAAACTCTGCCACCGGTATTGAACACGAATAACCCTGGTGTGATATTGAGAATTGTTTCTTCCATTGATCTTTTTTTTTGTCTCATACCGGTGCTCCCGCGCAAAATAAGTTACAAGTATGGTGCACTTCCCAGTAGGAGCTAAAGTAGCAACCCACACCCACAGCCAAACATCCTCTCCTCACCACACGACACTATCTATCACCCTTCACAATAGCTCCATGCTCCCCAAGCTCCAACTCAAGTTGCCCTACCTCCGCCCCCACCTTTCCTCCTTTGCAATCGCTCGTGTTACTATTGGCATAATTTCCGTCGTGAAATTGGTTGAGTTATGGCCGTCGGGGTATTGTTGGTGGGGAGTACAGTACCGGTACAGTGCCGGACAATGCCAATCAACACCTCCGCCAACCCCAAACATGACCAACTTCAAACTGCTCTAAGTCAACAACAACAACCGATAAGCTCAAATGCTTCTGTAAAAGTCTTTATGTGATGGTTTTCTAAAGAATTACAGAGGGGTTTAAGGAAATATTAACTTCCAAGAGTGCTAGAGTGGTTCAAAGATTTCCATATTTTGCAGGGAGGGAGCAAAATTAACACCCTCCAAAATTACTGTATTGGGTAATATCTTGGCATGAGTATACCCAATGCGGTAATAAACATCGCTGATCATTTCACGATTTCAAATTATCTATCCCAATTAGGAAGGTTATCGTCGCTTAGTAAGCGACAGCGAATTAACAAAGGTGTCGATTGGCAGTGTCCGGCACTATACTAGTTGCCACGCCCGACGCTGGAGTTCATCGTACCGTAAGTTGTTTTGCACAGGAGTAAGTTATGGTTGGTTAGAATTAGATATGTATGCACGCTGGTTGTTGTCACGGAGGGAAAAGCTGAGGGGTCATTTTTCGTTTTCACACCAGGACAGATCTGGTTGATAAACAGGAATCAGTAACAAGCAAACATCACTTTGCTAGTAGGCGACCATGTGTCGCGGCTCCATAATCTTTGGAATGCCCCTGTTGGTAGAGCCCGAGAGTGGGGACCGTGTCGTAGCCACAAAAGAGTACTGTATCCCAACACGGAGTCCTACTGAAAAAAGAGGAAAAGGTCCTATGCCCTTTATTTTGACCAAAACCCCCCCAAATGCCACTCTACCCTCAGATGTCTCTGTATATATGTTATGTAAGTTTTCTTAGTAATTTTCTTAGTAATCAACTTTAAAATTTCTTTAATGATTTACAATTCAGAAAAAGATGAGGATTGTATTAGAGTATTAAAGTGCAAGACACAAGTCTATTGAGGCTGTCAAGTTAACGAGCCATACATCCAGTATTGATAGCTAGCTATCATATAGTTAACAAATAGAGGAGGTATGTCAACTGTTATTATGGTTGATATAAGTAGACAGGATCTTATCTTGGCACGCTTCTTGGTCTTTCATGTTTTTCTTAGTCAAATGTGTTTTATACTGCCCTATGGTAGTTAAGTATCATGAATCTTTACTTATAAAAGAGCATGACAGGACAATTTCACAGACAGGATAATGTCGCATCCCTAAGGGTATTAGTAAGTAAACAGGATTTAGTCCCCCCATTCGTTGTTGCAACCAGATTTGCCATGTGCGACCTTACCCTGCCGGCGACATTGTTTTATCGTGCTCTTGCCATATTTGAGCCCTATGTGCTGGAGTAGCAGAAGACCCAGAAACTGTATTGGGCTTCAAATACTGTACTGAATGGGATAGCTATTATGGTACGGTTTTGGTTGGCTGGGGGTGACCCCGGGTGCTCGGCGATTCTCTCAAGGGACCTTTCCGGCGGCTTTAAGAGGTACAATGTCATGCGGTATAGACGAACTACTGTAAAAGTTCGTTGAACCCACCATCTCTATCTCCCGAGGACTCCAGGGACGAAACGCTCCCAGACGGAACTTTGTTTTCGAGAAATGATACATGATAGCCAATATGATGTTGCTGAACCTCATTTCACTAGCACTCATTATCCCTTGTAGACTAGTATGGAGGGTTGGGCTGCGTAAGTGATAGGGTATTTAATGAATTTCCACTGGATATCTGGGCCTGGATTTAGGTTATAGAGCACGGAGGGGGGTATTCATAGAGCCCTCCGGAGGGTGGTGGTTAGCTAGGTGGCTCCCAACAAGGATGCAGGAGGAGAAACGATCGTTCTTTGCCTTTCTTACTAGCCGAGCACCAAGTTTGAACCCCCGTAATCAGAGCTTAGATGAACTTAATACCACAGAAACTCTTCGCCAATTTCGGCCAGTGGCTCAAAGGTTTTCCGAACCCCCAGCCCCGGTTCACACCACTAAAGGAAATATCAGAGTTGAATCAGCTAAATATTTTGAGATGAGAGGGAAGTGGGGTGGTATCATACTGTAGATTCTAAAAGAACACAGAATACACGAGGTACAGTATTATATGATTCATGGGGAAGAGGAGTCCGAACAAACCAATTTCCGAGAACCGCCATGCTTGTGCGTGAATCCGCAGCAAACAGCCGTGCCATAGTGCAGCTTCATTACTATCCGGCACGTGGGAAGAAGAGCTGTCAAAAAGTGGATTTTAGTAATGAGTTACCTGCCACATGGTTGTGGCTTTGGTGTCATTATCCGGGGGGACACCACACACTTCGCAACCTTACACCAATTATGATAATTGAACCTTCGGCCGTGAAGGATATAAGCCTCGCAGAAGGATATAAGCCTCATAGCTGGGTCGTCTGATTTTGGGTTGTCCCGGTTAGGTTTGGGCTGGGCTGGGTTTGACTGAGTCGGGAAACATCGGGCAGGTGTGGTTCGTGCAGGACCACAGATTGACCATGGCGACTCGGAGGGCTGAACAAGGTGGGTGTCGATGGAGTAGATGGTAGAGATGGGTTTTTCCGAACCACTCTACAACTTTGAAATATTGTATAAAAGCTTTGAAATACTGTATAAAAGATGCTCTGTGTGCGAACTTAGTGGACTGAACTGGGTGGGCTCTATACTGTACCGTATGATACCGGTACAGTACTTTATTTTGGGCAACTTGGTTTGACCTGAAGATTATTCTAAATCGTAACAATAGCGGGAGGAAGGATGAGTATTCTACTCTCTATCACTCATCCTTTCCACTAGCACTCAAAGTTTTAGTTAGCTCGTGGACCAATGGCATCCAAGACAATATCAATGAATTCAGCCCATACCCACTGGTAGTACTCGAATACCTGCTTACCCTACATCTCTATCAAGAAACTGCCCTCCACACCTTGTGGTCCCTGAAGGCCTCGGGGAGATCCCCTGCGGATTCACGCGAGCTGGACACCTAGCATCATCTGGAAAAGGTTCTGGTAACAGCAATAAAGTAATAAGTGAGGATCCCAGAGTATTAATTTCGCCCCAACTTAGATTCGGTGTGGGGAGTGAGGATAGAGAACGCCTTCCTCATGAGCATTGGGGAGACCGGAGGTCCAAACCTCTTGGCTTGTCAGCAGAAACCATGTCTAGAATCCCGAATCCTTGTAGTTCAATTCCGTCGGTTATCACTCTTACGGATTCCCCGGGTAAGGTTTCGTTCGGTCGGGTCAGGCACACTACAGCACTTGAGTAGGTAGAATGCTCTTGGGTCGGGCTAACTTCGGCCCACTCAAGTAGGCCATTGTTAAACATTTTAAATCGGGCTGAATGTCAGCAGCTGAGGAGGTAAGTTCTTGAGAGAAACAAAACTACGATAACCTTCGTGCAGACAATCCCAGCACTTGTACTGGTATGAAACTTGGGAAGTCTCCTCCGTCTCTTTGGCTTTTGGCGATTCCCTGGCCGGCTGTCCCTTGCCCCTCACCAACAACGAACCAATGTTGGCAATATCTCAAGTCCACCTCTACCGTTGCTTGTGGTTGGTGGGTTGTTCATAGGGTAGACAAGTATAAGGCTGCGGTAGCCTTTTCCCCTTCATAAATTCCCTAAGGTACTCCATGGCATCCTGTACCAAGAAGTCCTTTTACAGCGAAACTTTTGGTATTTATTATAGTAGGCTTTACTAGCCTTTCGCTGATCTCTAAACTTCTCGTTCCGCTGAATCTTTCGGTAGGGTTCCTAGTATGCTACATGATGCCGTATTTGGAGCGAGTGGTTCCTATGAAGTAGTAACTAACCCTAAACCTATCAACTTTTCTAGCAAAAGAGGCAACCTTTCAGAAAATTTTGAGATTAATTTTGAAGAGCTCCTATGGGCACTAGAACTACCAGCGTATTATAGATTAAAAAATGTATCATGCCGCCCAAACGCCTTCGATGTGAGATACGTAGTATTTCATAGCCATCATTAACAGTTGAGCAACGCACTCTATTAGGGTCAGGGGTGCATGGAGCGAATGACAGCCACCAAACCTTTCGCTTCGTCTCGAAGCTTAACTAGTTATAAGGGAATTGCTTCTGTTGTATCGCTCGATTTATTAGATCTGACTTCTGCCCAAAATATACCATGGCGGTTGTTGCAGGCGCCGGCGGCGAGTCGGCCTAATTTGTGGTCCTTTCCAAATCGTCTGTGGTCTAGCCCGGGAGACACGTTCCAGGAAATTCCCTATGATAGCCAGGGATAACAGCGTAGGGGGGGGGACAAAAGGGACCAAATTTGATCATCGCCGGTAGATTTAGCGTATCATTCCCCCTCTGTCCGTCGTCCTAACTGTTGCACCCACCTTACCGGTACAACACAGCACTCGAAAGGTGGGGGGTGTTAGCTGGAGAAACTATTTCTGTCAATCCCCATATACTGGCCATGCTTTCCGATTGCTAATGACTTCTCCGAGCCCAGCCTCCGGTTAAAGATCGGAAAGTGAGACGAAGATTTTCGGAGTTTTGATTGGAGGGTTTGGTGGTTCGGGTTCATCGATATCCTTTTTCCTGACACCTGCTTTCTTTCTCTTTCTCATATCTCTTCCCGCAAGCACCACAAGGTCTCGTGAAGCTATCGGTGGGAGTGGACTGTGATCCTAGGGGGGGAGTAGTTTAGCAAGTTAATAGAATTGCAAATATTATCCTAGTTAATGAAATCTAACACGTCCTAAAGGCTGATCTTATGCTCTCAGTAAAATACTAATCCTTCTCAAGAGCATTTTTCCCTAAATCCGGAGATTACAAGGCCGACGGGGATAGTGGATTTCACTAGATTTTACGGTACCGGGGCTGTCGAGGCAATTTCTGGTACTAACACTATGATAAGAGCCGACGCTTCACATGCGGGCTTGTGTGTCGACATCTGAGCAGCCGGTGCAGTACTTTGTGATCTAGGCAGCAAGAAAGAATGCCGATGGTGGTAGTGCGAGACTGGCGGGATGATGATGAGTATTACGATGATAATGATGGGTGGGGCGGTGATAGAGGGAGAGGTCCAGAGGTAAAATTCTTAAAAGCGGTGCAAGGAAAGGTGGCGGTGGTGGCGGTGGGGTAAGAGGAATGTGGGAAAGAAGAGGAAGGGGGAGAGGAAGCTTCGCCAAGGCTGTGGGGTCTTCCCAGACCAAAATTAGCGGGCTTCTTTCGCTCACACCCTTAGGCCATAGCAATCGAATACGGTACGGTACTGGTACCGGTGAAGCACCTTACGGTCGCTACCTATCGTAACTTAGCACACGTGCCAGGGATAAAAACTCCCAACATTGGAGTCCGAATTTAGTATGGGTGCTCAGATGTGCAAGACGATTCACTGTCCGAAGACAAACATTTACCCCCCGCCTTCTGGGCTCTGATGCCCGGTACGTGCACTTGGGAGCAAGGGTATTTGGGGTCCGGTAACACGAAGGCACTTGAGCGTATTTCTGGAGCAGTGCAAGGGGACTGGTAAGTGCCTGTGGCACTGGTCCCTCTCGGTTTGCTACTTGTATCATACCACCAAAAAATATTCACTCACTACTTATCACTCGACTTTCCTAATCAGGTTTAGTCCCGATCAAAATGTCACACACGGCAATGGAGTCTGACTTTCTTTTTTTCCTTTTCTTACAGGACTTTGAATGATGCTTGACTGTTTTCTGTCCTTGAGCCCGGTACTAGTGCTACCAGGCAATAGGGTACTTTAAGTAAACCGTCCGGGCGTCCGGGCTGGCGGTTGTCTCTTCTCTTTTTTCCTCGTAAAGTTGGCGTTCAGGTCCATACTCCCCTTCGGCTTTCCTCTGCTTTCCTCCAGGCTTCATCTATCCAAATACACGAGTAATGCTTTGCAAGTAACTTTAGACGAAAGTAACCTTAGACGATTCGGTTAACATTTTAACATTACCGTATTTAAAAAGCGTATTCTAAAATAAAATATATATAAATAAATAAAAAGACAGGAAATAATGAAGCGAGGTGAATAAGAATGATAAACATCAGAAACGATTTGATGTAGTATCTTGTTTAGACACTTTTGCAGTTGTTTTGTCAGGTGGGAGTTAGGTCTCGACGCCACTGGCGAGTCTTCTCAGTTATGGCTCAGGTGGCCGAATCTCTGGAGACACTTTCACAAATTGACAGAATGAAATTTGAATTGGGCTGTTGGCTCAAAAACAAGCACTCAGCTCCAGTCAACTTACTCTTGCTTCTCAACTTACCCCTTCACGGCTAGTCTACATTCGGGACGTGGGGGCTGGGGGTATTGGCGCGTTGCCAGCCTTACTTTCTTCGTCTTTCAAGAGAAAGAAAAAGGCGGCAAAAAAAAGCAAATACTTTATTACTGTCGTTCCAAGGAAAGAAGTTAGCCCGAATTAATCTAGCTCTAGTAAGAGCGACCTGAGACATAACAACCAACAAGGTTAGGAAGATGTTAAGCGGGGGGTGCGGCTGTTGTCAACGTACTGTACCGTACGAGTACTGCCTCCGTCCAATCCGGTCCGACTAATCCTTGCATTTCTTTCCCCTGTTGTCTCAACTCAACCGACAGACAACGCTCCCGTCCTCAAGTGGGTAAAAAATCAAGGCAAGAGGATGGGATTTTGATCATAGATATATATTTCATTCTGCCCCTTCCTCCTCCTCTCCGTCCTCTCTCTCCCTTTCTTTCCTTATAATCACCAAACTTCCGAAACCGCTCAATCCAACAAACTTTCAATTGTACTCGAGTACACAACATTCCCGTACGTTCCAAGCTTTCCCTCCATTCAATCAGCCAAGATCTTCCATTTCTTCTAGTTATATATCTAATACCTAACCTGACTTCCCAGTACTACCACTATCCAGCTGCTCTCATGTCTCTAAGTTTTTTTGACTTCAAATGCAATGCCGTCAACTTTTTCTGCTGTATATGGAACAGCACTCGTACCTCGGGGCGCAACGAAGTTCACCATGGAGAAGCCCCAATTACTACACAACCAAGGCCGCAGGTGCCTATGAATGCAAATCCTAAAGGTCTACCTCTCTATTAAGCTTACTCTCAATTCTTAAGCAGTCTTATTAACCTATATTTAGATTAAGCCCGTATGCTTTGCACTCGGGGGATCTTGGAAAAGAGTTTTTCTTTCTACACTACGGTGGTTTTTCTGTTCATCATCGGGGGTGAAGGGGAGGAGAATGGTGGAGGATTGGACAAAGTCTCTCTAATGACCAAATATCCAAGATTATGTCAAACTCTGTCACCAGTGGTGAACACGAATAGCCCTGATATGATACCGAGAATTGTTTCTCCCATAGTTCATTTTTTTTTATGTATCATCCTCCCGCGCAAAATAAGTTACAATTGTGGAGCACTTTCCAGTAGGAGCTAAAGGAGCAACCCACACCCACAGCAAAACATCCTCTATACACAACACTATCTATCATCATTCACAATAGCTCCATGCTTCCCAAGCTCCAACTCTGATTGCCCTATCCTCCCTCCCTCCTTTTCTTTGTAATCGCTCATGTCACTATTGGCATGATTTCCGTTGTGAAATTGGATGAGTTATAGTCGTTCGGGTATTTTTGGTAGTACCAGTTTGCGCATAACGAGTGACTGCGGGAGTATGATTGGCTGGAATTGATATGTGTGCACGCTGGCTGTTGTCGGGGCGTGGCGGAAAAAGAATGTTCGGGGAAGGGAAATTTTGAGTCTTGACACTAGCACAGATAACGAGCAGGAATCAGCAATACCCAATGTAGAGGTTTATTGTGAAGAGCTCCTATGGGCACTCGAGCTGCCAGCATATTATAGATTAGAAAATGTATCATGCCGCCCAAACACCTTCGATGTGAGATACTTAGTATTTCATCCCCATCATTCGCAGTTAAGCAACGCACTCTAATAGGGTCAGGGGCGCATGGAGCGAGTGACAGCCACCAAACCTTTCGCCCCGTCTCAAAACTTACAAGGGAATTGCTTCTATAGTATCGCTCGATTTATTAGATCTCGTTTCTAGAAGACATGTGGGATGACAACTACCCAAAATATACCATAGTGAAGTAGACCTTTCCAAATATTCCGTAGCCTAGTCCGGGAGACACGTCCCAGGAAGCTCCCTACCTAGGGATAACAGCGCGGGAAGGGGGGCCAAATTTGACAATTGCCGTTAGATTTGGCCTATCATTTCCTCTCTGTTCGTTGTCCTAACTGTTACGCCCACACTACCCGCACAGCAGTGGGCTCGGGGGGGAGTTAACCGGAAAAACTATATCTGTTGATCCCCATACAAGGGCCATGCTTTCCGACTGCTAATGACCCCCCAAGTACAGCCTCCGGTTAAAAATCGGAAAGTGAGATGAAGGATTTCGTTGTTGTGATTGGGGGGTTTGGTGGTCCGAGCTCATCAATATCCTTTTTCCTCACACCTGCTTTCATTTTCCTTCTCCCATCCCTCTCCTCAAGCACCGCAAGTTCTCGTGAAATCCGTTGTGAGGCTATCATCGGGAGTCCACCTATGAACCCGGGGCAGGACTAGTTTAGCAAGTGAACAGAATTGTGAATACAGGTTAATGAGATCCAATACGCCCTAAGGGCTGATCTCATGCTCTTAAAAAAATACTAATCCTTCTCAAGAGCTTTTGCCCCTAAATCCGGAGATTGCAAGGCCGACGGGGGATAGTGGATTTCACTAGATTTTACGGTACCGGGGCTGTCGAGGAAATTTCTGGTACGCTATCATAAGTGCCGGTTCTTCACACGCGGGATTGTGTGTCGATACCGGAGCAAGCCGGTGCAGTACTTTGCAACCTAGACAGCTAGAAAAGAATTCCGATGGTACTAGTGGGAGACTGGTGGGATGATGGTGATGATTACCACGATAATTATGGGTAGGGGCGGTGGTGGATGGAGAGGGGGAGGTCTAGAGGTAAAATTCCCAAGGGCGGTACAAGGAAAAGTAGTGGTAGTGGTAGCGGTAGTGGTAGTGGTAGTAGCATGCGGAATGTGCGAGAGTTGAGGAAGAGGGAGAGAAAAGTTCGCCAAGGCTGGGGGGTCTTCCAGGACCAGCGCTCACACGCCGAGACCATCGCTATCGAAATACCGGTAGGGGTGGGGTAAAGTAAGGTCGCTTGAATGGTATCATAACCTAGTACAAGTGCCAGGGATAAAAATTTGAAATTTTGGGGTCAGTATTTAGTATGGGCCAGATGTGCAAGACCATTCTCTGTCCGAGGGCAAACTTTTATCCCCAGCCCTCTGGTTCATTATGTCTGGTACAGTACAGTGTTAAAGCCTGTGTTACCGGTCCTTACTTTTTGCCACCCCAGTCAAGACTCATTCCCCCTCACTCGATTAGACTGTGGCTCAAACAATACACCACCTATCACTCGACTTTCCCAATCCGGTTTAGTCCTCATCAAAATGCAGCGCTCGCCCTACCTTTCTTTTCTTTTCTCTTCACCCCCCCAAGGAAAGTTTCTCAAGGAACTGCTGTTCGTAGAGTTCCTCTGGAATTGCCCGCCGACCGTACCATGCGGCTGACGGCACTAATTACGGTAGGCGATTTTTTAAGTCATCGCCACAGGGAAAGAGGAGTTACTCGTAAGTAGGCACTCCCACTTGTGGTGGGTAAGCTACCACCGCGCTCACTAACTTAAAAATGGAGGAACTATATCAGTAGTCATGGCGCAATCATAACCAGGCTTTCCCTTCTTTTCTTTTCGAAAACCCTTTCACAAAAAAAGGCCGTTCAGGTCCATATGATACTCCCCGAGTTTCTTCCACCGCAGGCTGCATCCTAGCTCTCATCCTTCATCCAAATACTCGAGCAATGCTCTGCAAGTAGACGATTCGGTTAACATTACCGTATTTAAAAAGCGTATTCTAACAAAATAAAAATATAAAATTAATATAAAAAAAGACAGGAAATGAATGGAAGTGAATAAAATAGTAGAAATCAGAAACTGCGATACGGTATACGGTAGTGAGATTCCTATCATCTTGCCCAGAAACTTGCACAGGTCGGAATACCTTAAAATTTCGAAAATAACGAACACGCCCGGGCCGGGGAGGAAGTTTGCATGATTGGTTAACACTTATCAAATACCAGATTTCGCTTGTGTCTTTTGCGCCTTGTGCGGTGTGGTTGCCCATGTGCGGTCCAGATCAACCACTTAGATTCTCCTTTCATGCATCTCCAGCGCGGGCGTGTTCGTTATTTGCGAAATTTTACGGTATGTCGCACTTTTCTTTCTTTTTCTTTCGCGGCTAGTCTACTTTAGGATTCTACCATAAATCCATCAATCCCTGACAGGGGAGTTTACCAACAGATGTTCTTGGACTCGATCCACAGACAGCGTTGTCGGAGCAGATATTCATGGGATTTTTGTCGTAGATAAATATTTAACTTAGGGGGTATTCTTCCATTCTGCCCCTTCCTTCCTCCTACCCATCCTCTCCTTATTTCCCTTTCTTCCCATATCCGAAATCACTCAATCCCACAAACATTCAACGGTGCTCGAGCACACAACATCAGGTTCCAAGCCTTCCCCCCATCAACTCACCCAAGACCCTCCACTTCTTCTCATCATATATCTAATATCTAACTTAGCTTCTTAGTACAACCACCATCCGCAGCTGCTCTCATGTCTCTAAGTTTTTTTGACTTCAAATGCAATGCCGTCAACTTTTTCTGCTGTATATGGAACAGCACTCGTACCTCGGGGCGCGACGAAGTTCACCATGGAGAAGCCCCAATTACTACACAACCAAGGCCGCAGGAGCCTATGAATGCAAATCCTAAAGGTCTACCTCTCCGTTAAGCTTACTCTCAATTCTTAAGTAGTCCTATTAACCTATATTTAGATTAAGATTTTATGCTTAGCGCCAAGGAGCATCTTCGAAACGAGCCTTTCGTTCTACACTGGTTTTCTATTATATTCATCTTCGGGGCGTGGAGGAAGGGTGGAGGATTGGACAAAGTCTCTCGAATAACCAAATATCCGAGATTATGTCAAACTTTGTCACCAGTGATGAACACGATTAACCTTGACATAATACCGAGGATTGTTTCTCCCATAGTTATTTTTTTATTTTTTTATGCATCATACTCCAACGCAAAATAAGCTGCAAAGTGTGGTGCACTTCCCAGTAGGAGCTATTGTGCCTTGGCAAAATTAACCGTACAACAACGAGCTTGATAAACTTCGGCCAGCACTCCCCCATCAGCGCCACCATCAAGAAAATCCAAAAAAAAAAAGACATAGGAAATAAATACATAGAAGAATACATAGTAGAAATTATATATTTGATCTAGGGAAATATCTTTAACAGGGGTTGAAAAGGCGAGATGATGAGGGGGGTTGCGTTGCCATCCCTGGTATGTGTACGGATAATTTTGTTGACGAACCAGAGCAACGCACCCACGGCCAAACATCCTCTCTTTACCACACAACACTATTACCATTCACAAGAGTTCCATGCTTCCCAAGCTCCAACTCTGGTCACCCTATCCTTCCTTCCTCTTTTTCTTCTTTGCAATCGCTCGTGTCACCATTGGCACGATTTCCGTCGTGGAATTGGTTGAGTTATTGTCGTTCGAGCATTGTTGGTGAGGAGTACGGTACTGTATAGTACCGGTGCTCGGTACAGTAAAGAGCATGATAGGACAGGGTCGAAGAAGAGGATAATCTCGCGCGTGGCAAATTTTGCAACGATCGAAGAGCCGAACCTTTTTACTTACTAATACGCATATTTTTCCACGGACGCGACATCATCCTTCCTGCGACCTTGTCCCATCCTTGTCCCATCATGTTCTTTGCAGATTGAGCCCCGCCTGGCTTGGGAGTGAGCCATAAGGTAAGCTGCGCTTGAGCGGGAGTGTGATTGGCTGGAATTGATATGCGTGCACTCTGGTTGTTGTCGTGGGTGGAGGAGCTGTTTCACTGAAGGGTTGTTCTGGGTTTTGATACCGGTATCATATTGGCCCAGATGACGGACAGGGATGAGCAACAGTCAATAACCGTATCCCCTAAACCGCTGAGACATTCAGGCCCATTTAAAATGTTGAACACTAGCCTATTTGAGTAACCGGGAGCAAATCTACCCGCTCTTCGTCGCTTCCATCATGGGCATACTGAGGAATGCAGATTTCGCGGAATTCTGAGCACTACGCCGGTACTCAACAACAAGGTTTTTCCTATCACGGTTACTCAAATGGGCTAGTGTTCAACATTTTAAATGGGCCTGAATGTCTCAGCGGTTTAGGGGATAGTGGACTGCCGGTATCCGTCACCTTGGGGGACAAAACTTACCACCGAATGGCGGAGCCTCCCTACATAATATCCTCCAAGTTTTTTTTATCCCGGCAAAAACGTACTCGTGGGTCTTGGCAAAGATGCACGAACGTCTTAAGAACGGCCAGGAAAATAATACCTCAGGGTTTAGGTGAGAAAACACAATCCCAAAAATTCAAAAAAATTTAAATATTTCTTTAAAAATAAGTGAGACCTAGGTCTGTTTATTTGTATTATTTTTTTACTTCGAAAGCGAGCTGGTAGAGAAATTCCTGGAAAACCGATTTCTTGTAGTGCCAAGCAAGGTAATAAGAGCCCTTGACAGCTTGGCAGGATTCCTACCTCCGGTAAGCATTGTCCCAAACAGGAGATATCTTGTTTAATTTTAATCTACCGGTATGAGTGAAACCTTGCGTTTCTGCTGGGATAAAAGAACTCAGATGGTATTATGTAGGGTACGGTACGGGTACGGGTACTCGAGTATTGTATAGGGTTTCCCCCTTGCCGGGAGACTACCGTGTCTCGCCCACATCTTGATCTTGAAACACCCCCGGGGCAGCCGTGGACGCCCCCGACAGTGGGGACCGTATGATACGATATCATAATAATCACAAAAGACTACAGTGCCCTAACACGGAGCGGGTCCTAATATATATATATATATAAAAGGTAAAGGTACCATATGCCTCCCATTTTGATCAAAATCCCTATAAATACCACTCTACCCTCTGATGCCTCTTTAAATATATTGTGAGTTTCGGAGTAATCAACTTTAAATTTTTTTTTTATTGCACAAATGAATTACAATTCAGAAAAAAAAAAGAAGAGGATTGTATTAAAGTATTAAAATACAGGATACAATTCTGTCAAGGCCGCTAAGTTAACGAGCCATACATCAGGTATTGATAGCTAGCTATCGTATAATTAACAAATGGAGGAGTTATGTCAACCCCCACTATGGTTGAGCATTTTGGTTATAAGTACCGGTAGACAGGATCCAGAGCCTGGCATACTTCTTGGTCTTTCATGTTTTTCTGAGTCATATGTGTTTTAGAGTAGTTAAGTCTCGGTACTCGAGCACGTCTAAGTATCAATAGTCTTTACTCGTAAATGTTATCGTTCCACAATGCGAGCGTGGGTCTCTTTTGCAAAAAAAACAAACGCCAATCCTCGCTATCGGTGCATGCAACTCATCGACGAAGCTGCAGCATACCCCGAAACTTCGAGAATGAACTACTGGTACTGCAAGTACCGGTGCCCGAATGGAAGCTATCATAGGACGCTGAAATTTCCCTTTTACACCAACGCGGGGGGAAGGACCCCCAAACCCATCCTTCAGTTGGGACAAAAACAAAAGGAATGGACTCTGTTACCTCGCCTTAGGAGAGTCAAGGGTCACTTCCTAGCACTTTTTTCTTCTGCTATCATAATATAATACCGGTAAAGAGCATGATAGGATAATGTCGCCGACAGGATAATGTCGCATCTCTAAGGGTATTAGTGAGTAAACAGGATTGACTCCCCTCGTTCGTTGCAACTAGATCTGCCATGTGCGAAATTACCCTGTCGGCGACATTGTTTTATAATGCCCTTGCCATATTTGAGCCCTATGTGCTGGAGTAGCAGATGAACTGGAAACTGTATTGATTTTTCAAATACTGTACCGAATTGGATAGCTATTCTGGTACCATTTTGGTTGGCTGGGGGCGACTCCGGGGCTCGTCGATTCTCTCCAGGGACCTTTCCGGCGGCTTTAAGAGGTACTATGTTACGCGGTATAGACGAATTACGGCAAAAGTTCGTTAAACCCACAATCTCTATCTCCCGAGGACTCCAGAGACGAAACGCTCCCAGAAGGAATTGTGTTTTCAAGACACGATACATGATAGCCAATATGGTATTGCTAGACCTCATTCACAAGTACTCATTATTCGGCTGCCCTACCTTGCTGGGCCTCTTGTAGCCTGGTATGGTGGGTTGGGTTGTGTAAATGATAGGGTGTTTTAATGAATTTCCACTGGATATCTGGGCTTGGATTTAGGTTATAGAGCACGGAGGGGGGGGAGTTAGCTAATAAACGTGGATCGACCACAGTAGCTGTTGGAATTGGACCTTCGGATATGCACTTTTCATATCCACAGTACGACATAGCCGGTCATTCACTCTTAGTGTCGGTTTACAGTTCTCCGTATTCCACCTGTTAGACTTCACCTTTCGCTCACCTCTTGGTCCGTTGACCAGATATGGGATCATGTCCTCATTTGTTTCTTCTTTTGTCTTCTATATTGTTCGTTTTGTTTCCTTCTCCGCTGCCGATGTACAGTGCTGCCTCACTGCATAAATAGTGGGTCTGCCTGACCATCTTAGATAGAATGAAGTTCATTCGCATCTCTTGTTCTCATATGCTTCCGGTATACTTCTCAGCCTTTGGACAGATTTTCAACAGCAGCGACAACAAAACACCGCGAGTGATGAGCGGTGAACGAAACCAAAACGCCGCCCAACTCACAACGAAACTTATCGCACACCCAGGTGCTGGGAAAAACTTTTCATTCAATAACCACAGCTTCTCGCTCAACGATGGCTACTCTCAACTAACAAATCGGCGAAAATAGGAGTGTATATCAACAATAACATCCCCCCGTGAGCGAGGGCACGCCCATGCTACTCCATGTGAATCTCCCATTTTCCTATCATGACTCCCGGGCTAACAAAAGGAAATCAAACGCCACTGCTCACAACATCCGCACATGTTCCCTTCGGGTGTAAAACCCTTTTAAATACTTTGCGGCTTGCCCTACAGCCTTTCCGCTTCCCTTCCGACGTCTGCATTTCTGCACAGGAAATACTTTCCCGAATGTACAAACACATGCCCGAAGCCGAAGCCGTATGCCCGAAGCCTCAGCCCGTTTCCGAACCACAAACAAGTACGTCGCCGGAAGCTATCCGAACAGCGAAGGAAGGATCATGATAATATGGCGAGCACCATCATTTCCAACAGTAGCTAGGTGGCCCCCAACAAGGATGCAGGAGGAGAAATGATTGTTCTTTGCCTTTGTCACTAGCCGAGCACCAAGCTCGAATCCCCATAATCAGCTTAGATGAACCTAATACCACATAAACTCTTGGCCAATTTCGGCCAGTGGCTCGAAAGTTTTCCAAACCCCCAGCCCCGGTTCACACCACTAAAGCAAGCATCAGAGTTGAATTAGCTAAATATTTTGAGATGAGAGGGGAGTGGGGTGGCATCATAGATTCTAAAGGAACACCGAATACACGAGGTATTACCGTATATTATTCATGGGGAAGAGGAGTCCGAACAAACACAATTTCCAACCACCGCCATGCTTGTGCATGAATCCACAGCAAACAGCCGTGCCATAGCCCAACTTCATTACTACCCGGCACGTCGGAAGGAGAGCTGTTAAAAAGCGGACTTTAGTACTGAGTCACCTGGAACATGGTTGTTACTATCCTGAGGGGCGCCACACACATGGGGACCTAACACCGATTATGGTAATTAGACCTCCGGCCGTGAAGGATGTGAGCCTTGCTAGGTCGCCTGTTTTTGTGTTAGCTTAGTTAGGTTTGGGCTGGGTTCGACTGGGTCGGGGAATATTGAGTCGAGGTGGTTCCTGCAAGGTCATAAGTTGACCAAGGCAACCTAGAGAGCTTGATAACATGGGTGTCGATGGTTTAGATGGTAGAGATAGGTTTTCCTGAACCACCCTGTCGCTTGAAATATAAGGGATGCTATGTGTGAACTTAGTAGTCTGAACTTAGTAGTCTGAACTTAGTAGTCTGAACTTAGTAGTCTGAACTTAGTAGTCTGAACTTAGTAGTCTGAACTTAGTAGTCTGAACTTAGTAGTCTGAACTTAGTAGTCTGAACTTAGTAGTCTGAACTGGGTGAGTGCTGTACAGTACTTTATTTTGGACAACTTGGTTTAACCTGAAGATATTGGAAATGGTGATAATAGCGGGAAGGATAAGTGTTCCACTCTCTATCACTCATCCTTTCCACTAGCACCCAAAGTTTCAGTTCACTCGTGGACCAATGGCATCCAAGACAATATCAACAAATTCAGCCCACAGCCTGGTGGTACCTGCTTACCCTACGACTCTATCAAGAAATTGCCCGCCACACTTGTGGTCCCTGAAAGCCTCGGGGAGATCCACTGAGGATTCGCGCGAGCCGGACACCTGTCATCATCTGGCCAAGGTTCTGGTCACGGCAATAAAAGTAATAAGAGAGGATCACAAAGTATTGATTTCGCTCCAACCGAGATTCGGTATGGGGAGTGAGGATAGAGAACGCCCCCCTCATGAGCATTGGGGGCCGGAGATTCAAACCCCTTAGCTTGTCAGTAGAAACCATGTCTAGAAGTCCGAATCCTTCTAGACCAATCCCGTCGGTTATCACTCTTACGGATTCCCGGGTAAGGTTTCGTTCGGGCTGGGTTAGGCACACTACAGCACTCGAGTAGGTAGAATGCTCTGGGTCGGGCTAGCTTCAACCCACCCAAGTAGGCCAATGTTTGACATTTTAAATCGGGCTGAATGTCAGCAGCTGAGGAGATAAATTCTTGAGAGAAACCAAACTACGGCAGTCTTCATGCAGGCAATCCCAGCACTTGTACTGATATGCAACTTGGGAAGTCGCCTCCGTCTCTCTTTGGCCTTTGGCGATTCCCTGGTCTGGCCGGCTGTCCCTTGCCCCTCACTAACGAACCAATGTTGGCAATATCTCAAGCCCACCTCTACCGTTGCTTGTGGTTGGTGGGTTGTTCATAGGGTAGACAAGTGTATGAGGCTGCGGTAACCTTCCCCCCTTCATATATTCCCTAACGTGCCTCATGGGATCCTGTACCGAGGGGTCTTTTTACAACGAAAATTTTCGTATCTATTATAGAAGGCTTTACCAGTCTTTCGCTGATCCCCATTAAACTTCTCGTTCCGCCAAATCTTTCGGTAGGGTTCCTAGTATGCTGCGTGATCCCGTATTTTGAGCAAGTGGTTAGTATGAGGTAACTTAGTAACTAACCCTAAACCTATCAACTTTTCTAGCAAAAGAGATAACCCTCCAGAAAATTTAGGGATTTATAGTGAAGAGCTCATATGGGCACTCGAGCTACCAGCGTATCATGAATTACAAAATGTAACATGTCGTCCGAACACCTTTGACGTGAGATACAAATAAGCAGTATTTCATGGCCATCACTCATAGTTGAGCAACGTACTCTAATAGGGTCGGGAGTGCACGGAGCGAGTGACAGCCACCAAACCTTTCACTTCGTCTCAAAATTTACAAGGGAATTGCTTCTGTAGTATCGCTCGATTTATTGAATCTGGGTTCTAGAAGGCATGTGGGAAGACAACCGCCCAAAATATACTATACCGTAGCCGTTTTTGCACGTGCCGGTCGCGAGTCGGCTTAATGAGAAATGCTCCTTTCCAAATCGTCCGCAGCCTAGTCTGGGAGACACGTCCAGGGAAGTTCCCTACCTAGGGATAACAGGGGGCAAAGAACAAGAGGGACCAATTTTGATAATTGCCGTTGGATTTGGCGTATCATTCCTTCTCTGTTCGTTGTCCTGACCGTTACGCCCACATTACCCGCACAGGACTGCACTCGGGGGGGGAGGTTGGCCGGAAAAAAATCATTTCTGTCGATCCCCATATAAAGGTGACGCTTTCCGATTGTTAATGACCCCCCCCCCAAGCGCTATCTTCGGTTAAAGATCGGAAACTGGGACGTAGGATTTCGGAGTTTTTGTTGGAGGGTTTAGCTACTGGAGCTCCTAGATATCCTTTTTCCTGACAGCTGCTTTCATTCTCATTCTCTAATCTCTTCCCGCAAGCATTGCAAGTTCTCGTGAAATCCGTTATGAAGCTATAGTTGGGAGTCGACCTATGAACCCAGGGTAAATCTAATTTATCAAGTTAATAGAATTGCGAATACTATACTAGTTAATGGGATCCAACACGCCCTAAGGGCTGATCTTATACTCGTAGGAAAATATTAATCCCTCTCAGGAGCTTTTGTCCTTAAATCCGGAGTTTACAGAGCCGACGGGGGATAGTGGATTTCATTAGATTTTACGGTACCGGGGCTGTCGAGGAAATTTCTGGTACGCACACTATCATGAAGGCCGGCGTAGTACTTTGTGACCTCGGTAGCTAGAAAAGAATGCCGATGGTAGTAGTGCGGGACTGGTGGGGTGATGGTGATTATGATGATAACGATGATGAGTAGAGCAGTGGTAGACGAGGAGGATGTCTAGAGGTAAAATTCCCAAAGGCGGTGAAGGAAAGGTGGTGATCGTGGCGGTGGGGGTGTAAGAGGGATGTGGGGAAGAGGAAGAAGGGGGAGATGAAGCTTCACCAAGGCTGTGGGGTCTTCCCAAACGAGGGTTGGTGGGCTCCTCTTACTCACACACTCACACGCTGAAACCACTGCGATCGAAATACCGGTATGCGAAGTATCTTAAGGTTGCCTCAATATCACGCTACCTGTATCCTAACGTAGCACACGTGCCAGGGATAAAAACCCCAACATTGGGACCGAATTTAGTAAGACGCCCAGGTGTGCAAGACAATTCGCTCCCCGAGGACAAACCTTTATCTACCGCGCCTTATGGTCCATGATGTCGAGCATTTGTGGTACAAGTACCGTAAAAACAAATAGAAGAAAAATGTGCTGCGTAGAAACTCTCCAAACTCGGTATGCAAGCCCCCAGATATTCGTATTCTGATTGGCAAGCATAACGGACCGTGGCATGCACTCAGATTGGCCACAACCCTTGCAAGGTGGGCTTGGCTGCATAGGGAGTTTGGCAAGCTTCTACGGTAGGACTAGTAAGGCGCAGTGGATATTCCTTTTGTTCTGTCTTGGCAACACAGAGAGAGCACATTGCAAGAGCAGGTGCTATTAGGGGATTATACGTTTTGCTAAAAAATTCTCACCATCTATCACTCGAATTTCTTAATCAGGCTTAGTCTGCATCTAAATGCCCCACACCTCAATGAAGCTGGGCTTTTCTTTTTTGTTTTTCCCTCTCTCAGAACTCCCAATGATGCCGTCGACCGGGTGAGGGTCCGGCGAGGCAGCACCCGAAGCGAGGCTTGGCAAATATTTGCTACCTGTCATAGCAGGTTTGGTTGTTTCGCGCCGAAAGCTGGTGTGGAGTTAGGGTGCCGCCTCGCTGAACCCCTGACCCTCACCCGCTCTACTAGTAGAATGCCCGGGGGGTCAACGAACACGGGGGTACAGCGAACACAAGGGGCTGAAAATGGGTTTTGTGGCACGGGGAAATGGGCTTGGCTGATACTGAATGACGAAATGTTTAGTTAATGGGATAAAATGTGTTGACAGTAGTTTGTAGAGTATGTACTGTACGATAGCTCAATCATTCTCAGCTTATTCACTTTTCATTATAGCTTCTTTAATTTCTGAGTCTGGATCAGAAGATGAGTCTCAGGCTTCACCTCCGCATGAATTTCCTTTGCATATTTGGGAGCAAATGGGGATCGATCCTTTGCAGCGTGGAATAGCTACAACTTCGCAATCGGCTGCGACGATGGTCAATGCTAAGGCTTCGACCTTACAACACCGGCGACTTGGACACAGGACAAGAGAGGAAGAGAGCCAAAGACGTCAGAAGCTTACACCTGAGGAAGAACGGTTTCTTGTTGAGCGTTGCGAGCATTTGGGAAAATGTGGCTTTCCAGTCACGGTAGAGGAAGTTCGGGAACATGCTTTGCATATCTATCAGCAACGGGTACCAGATGGTATATTGGGTAAAAACTGGGTGAAGGATAGTTTTTATCATCGACATGCAGAAGTTAAGTCAAAATTCAGTAAGCAGTTAGACTATAGGCGGCGGCTTTGTGGCAATAATAAGGAGTTACTGAGTGATTACTTTGATACAGTATGCTGCCGACCTTCATCTATTTAAAAAAATATTTAATTGGCTAATAGGGAGGATAGTATCAAAGTATCGTTCAAGAATTCCTTATCCAGCCTTATAATACCTACAATATTGATGAGATTGGATTCCTTATGGGACTGGAAGCATCAGAACGAGTAATTGAGGTAATTCGCCATCCACGACAGAATGGTTCTCTGATTTATACGAATCAAGGTAGGATTGCAATTAAATACATAGAATCAAGAGGGGAAAGGCTAAAGAAAAAATAGAAGGAACTCGGGAACTAGCTACAGTTATTGAAGGAGTGTGTGGAGATGGAACTCCACTTGAGGCACCATGCATCATATTTAAAACAAAAGAGGTTCAGTCAACATGGTTCAAAATCTACCTGGAGTTCCACCATGTACCTTATTTGGAATGTCCCCGAATGGTTGGACCGATGAAGGGATGGGGGCCCGGTTTTTGAAAAGAAACTTTGGACCTGATAGTGTATCAGTAGCAAAAACTCAAGGGGAATAGGGACTACTTATTTTCGATGGTCATAACTCCCATGTCAATTCCCAATTTTTGACCTATTGTCTTGACAATAATGTTATCCCACTTTGTCTACCTCCTCATACCACCCACCGCCTACAACCCCTTGATGTTGTAATTTTCAGCTCCTATAAACACTTCTATCGCAAGGAAGTACGACAGAGATAGGCTCGGCACGAATGGGGTATTGGCAAAGAGAATTTTTTCGAAATCGTTAGCATCGCACGTCAGAAGTCCTTTACAGCAAGCAATATACGATCAGGATTTTGGAATACCGGCCACATACCTATCGATAAAGATATTGTATTATGCAATATCCCGAATCCAGATACCCCACCTCATACCCCTTGACCAAGTGACAACCTACCTTCCCTGGGTCATCTTGACCGCTTAACAGCAGCAGAAATGACACAATTTAACACCCCTACTAGTATCCCTCAGCTGCAATACCAAGGGCACCTGCTCCAAGAAGCCGAACCCGAAAGTCACTCAAACTCACCTCATAGTTGGAAAAGACGCCGAATATTCAGCAACATCACCCACGCAGCCCACCACAGTATGCTCCAAGCCGAGGAGGGCAGGCAGGAGATTACTATGATTCTGGCAGCAGAAAGAAGAGAGCGAGAGAAGAGGAAAAAGAACCGGCAACGGATACCTGCTGGGGGAAGAACCTGGTTAGATAGAAGTGATATTGACAATTTTTTTGCCAATCAAGAGGAGGAACGAGAAAAGAAAATGAAGGTAAAGGAAGAGAGAATTCAGAAAGCAATCGGGCGTCAACATACCTTGTTGAAAGAGATTGAGCGAAAGAAAACCCAGGCTATCCGATATGAACAGCAAGGCTCACTTCCGAGAACCTGGAAAACCTCCGGTCAGCATGAGGTTGAGGAAAAAAAAGCCCACGAAAAGCTTGCCAGCTTGCTCGCTACTCAAGACAACTTACTAAGGATGGCTCGATTTGGAGAGGGAAATGATTGCTCAAGCGAGGATGAAGTAGGTGAGCAAGTCTGTTTTCATGGGATGGGATTCAGAGATGCAGAGAATGTTAGAGAAAATAGTGGGAATAGCGATGTATCCAAAGCTGCTACTCCATGTCCTGTAGTTTTTTAAGAGCCTGAATACACTTTGAAACAATGTTATCAACAACGTGATTGAACCCTCAAGAGTTCTTGAGATAGAAATCGCAATCCTTGGTGTTTTCATCCCAGTTATGCTGAAAGCCACACCATTCTCCGTTAACCGGACATGTGTTCGTTGACCCCTCGTGTTCGTTGACCCCCCGGGCATTCTACTCGACACAGTTATTATCAATCCCAGAGCTCGGTACCAGGATTACCGGTTGAGCTCTTCTGGTTCGTACCGTGCGGCTGGCTTGTCATGCTACGACACCGTATCATAGCACACCATACTTTTTCCTTTTTCCTTTCTTCGAGCCTTTTAAACGGAGGAGTTTGGATCAGATCTATCCTCCTATTTTGTTCCACCTCACGTTGCACCCTGCTTGTAAGTTAGCCCTCATCCTTCATCCAAATACTCGAGTAATGCTCTGCGAGTAGGCGATTCGGTTAACATTTTAACATTACCGTATTTTTCCAAAGCGCATTCTAAAATAAAAATAAAAATAAAAAAAGACAGGAAATAATGAAGCCAAGTGAATAAGGATAATAAACATCAGAAATGATAGTGCAGTGTTAGCTATGGGACTCCTACCATCTTGCCCGGACACTTCACTTTCGAGTTGTTTTGTCAGGTTGGAGCTGGGTCCTGGGTCCTGGAGCGAGACTGACGAATTAACCGATTAGCACTACTCGAGTACGTAAGGTGACCTCCGCCCCCACGTCCCGATAGTAGACTAGCCCCGAAGCGGTAATGGGGACAGAAAAGAAATGGACCATTCCGCTTTATGCTGGATGGAATGGAAGGTCCCACACCTCAACTTAAGTAGAAATCATCAGGCGACGGATGGGATTTTGATCATAGATATATATTTGGGGGTATTCTGTCATTCTGCCCCTTCCTTCCTTCCTCCTCCTATCCGTCCTCTCCTTTCCCTCCCTTTCCTCATAAGCCCCAAGCATCCGAAATCACTCAATCCCACAAACTTTCAACGGTACTCCGGTTTACAATATTAGGTTCCAAGTTTTCCCTAGATCCATTCATCCAAGATCTTCCATTTCTTCTAGTTATATATCTAATATCTAACTTAGCTTTTTAGTACAACCACTATCCGCTACTACTCCCATGTCCCTTCTAAGCTTCTTTGACTTCAAATGCAATGCCGTCAACTTCTTCTGCTGCACATGGCACATCACTCGTACCTCGGGCCGCAACGAGGTTCACCATGGACAAGCCCCAATTACTACGCAACCAACGTCCCAGGAGCCTATGAATGCAAATCCTAAAGGTGCACATCTCCGTTAACCTTAGTTTCAATTCTTAAGTACCTATTAACCTACGTTTAGATTAAGTTGGCATGCTTAGTGCTAAGGAGGATCTTGGAAGAGAGCTTTCACTTCTACACTACGATGGTTTTTCTATTCACCTTCGGGGGGGGGGGGGGCGAAGAGGGGGTGAAGGGTGGGGATTGGCCAAAGTCTCTCTAATAACTAAATATATCTAAGATTATGTTAAGCTCTGTGCCCTATGATGAACACGAATAATCCCGGTACCGAGAATTGTTTCTTCCATAGTTCTTTCCCCCTCTCATACTCGAGTACTCTCGCACAAAATAAGTTACAAGTAGGGTTCACTCCCCGGTGGGGGTTAGCAACGCACGCCCTCGGCGAAACATCTTCTTTTCACAACACAAAACTACTTGTATCTATCACAATTCACAACAGCTCCATGCTTCCGAAGCTCCAGCTCCAGCCGCCCTGACTTCCCTCCCTCTTTTCTTCTTTGTAATCACTCGTGTCACTACAGGCCAGGGAAAACGTTCTGAGGTGTTTTCAAGTATCACACCGCTAGCAGACATGCCTAGCAACCACAGCGATCGCCCAGACTTTTTTTTTTTTGGCAAGTATTGGCATAGTTGGGTTTTTTGTGGTTCGCGTGCGTTTGGTGGGGAGTGCCGGTTGTCGCACCCGACTATAATAGGGAGGCACCATACGGCATGTTGTTTTGCACGGGGGTACAGGTATGATTGGCTGGAATTGATATGCATGGCCTGGCTGTTGCCACGCAATGGAGACTGGTTTTGCAATTTGAGTATAGCCAAAACCCACCCTCACCTAAGCCCAAGATGGAAAAAAAAGAAAAAAGAGCTAAAGGCAGCTCTAACGTCCTAAAGCTGTCAATTACAGCTCTAATGGTGTCCCAACACGGAGTCCTAACCCCAAAAAAACGGTAAAGGTCCATGCTTCCCATTTTGACCCCACAAATGCCACTCTACCATTGGATGCCTCTGTACTCGAGTAAATGTATTATACAAGTTTTCTTAGTAATCGTAAATAAAATTTCTTTTATTGCATAAATGGTTTACACTTCAGAAAAGGGAGATGATGGTATTAGAATGTTAAAGTACAAATCTATTAAGGCTGTTAAGTTAACAAGCCATGCCTGAGATTTTGATAACTGGCTAGCTATCATATAATTAACAAATGAAGGAGGCATGTCAACTGTTATTATGGTCGAGCATTTTGGTTATGATAAAAGTAGACAGGATCCCGTAGCCTTGCATGCTTTTCGGTCTTTCATGTTTTTCTTAGTCATAAGGGTTTTAGAATAGCTAAGTACAGTACACACAAGTATCATTATAATCATTACTCGTAAATGTCATCGTTGCCCAACGCGAGCGGGGGAGTCCCTCTTGCAAAAAAACAAAAAAAGGGCCAATCCTCGCGACCAGTGCATGCGGCTCATCGACGAAGCCACACCACGCCCCGAGACTTCGCGAATAACCTGCCGCAAGCACCGATACTCGAATAGAAGCTATCATAGGACGTTGGAATTTCCCTTCTCAGCAACGCGAGGAGGAAGCGCCCCAAATTGAGCCTTCAGTCGAGACAGAAACAAAAGAAATATAACACGATACCTTAGGAGAGGCAACTGCCACTTCTTAGAACTTTTTTTCTTCTACTATCAGATAATACCGGTAAAGAGCATGATAGGGCAATCACGTCACCGACAGGATAATGTCGCATCTCTACTCGTAAGGGTATTCATAAGTAAACAGGATTTACCCCCCCCCCGTTCGTTGTTGCAACCAGACCTACCATGTGCCACATTACCCTGCCGGCGACATTGTTTTATCATGCTCCTGCCATATTTGAGCCCTATGTGCTGGAGTAGCAGAAGACCCGGAAACTGTATCGTGCTTCAAATACTGTACTGAATTGGATAGCTATTCTGGTACATTTTTAATTAGCTAGAGGTGACCCCAGGACTCAGCGATTCTCTCCAGGGACCTTTCCGGCGGCTCTAAGAGGTACTATGACATGCGGTATAGACGAATTACGGTAAAAGTTCGTTAAACTCACCATCTCTATCTCCCAAGGACTCCAGAGATGAAGCGCTCGCAGAAGGAATTGTGTTTTCGAGACACGGTATATAATAGCCGGTATGATGCTGACCTCATCCACTAACACTCATTATTCGGCTGCCCTACATTGCTGGGTCTCTTGTACCCTGGCATGGCGGGCTGGGCTGCGTAAGTGATAGGGTATTTAATGAATTTCCACTGGATATCTGAGCTTGGATTTAGGTTATAGAGCACGGAGGGGGGGCGTTAGCTAATAAACGTGGATCGACCACGACGGCGACAACGAAGCACAGCGAGTGACGAGCGGTGAAACGAAAGAAAGACGCCAAGCAACTCACAACGAAAATGATCGCACACCCAGGTGCCCGGAAAAACTTTTCATTCAATAACCACGGTCACTCACTCAACGATGGCTACTCTCAACTAACTAATCGGCGAAGACAGGAGTATATATCAACAATAACACCCTATCCCCCCACGACCGGCAGGCACCCCCATGCTACTTCATGAGTCTCCCATTTCCCTATCATGACTCCCGGGCTAACAAAAGGAAAACAAACACCGCTGCTCACAACATCAGTATATGTTCCCATCGGGTGTAGCAAGGTTATTTTTGGGGTTCAGCAACACAAAGGCACTCGAGCGTATTGCTGGAGAAAGTGCAAGCCTGTGTTACTGGTCCTTCCATTTTGCTGCCCAACCAAAACAGTATTCACCACCTATCACTCGACTTTCCCAATCCAGTTTAGTCCTCATCCAAATGCCGCAACCCGCCCTGCTTTTTTTTCTTTTTTCTTCACCTTTTTACAGCACTTTCAATGATGCGGCTCTGTTGTCTGTCCCGGACCTCGCTCGATACCAGTACTACTGATACCGCAGAGCTACTATGGAATTACACGACCTTACCGTGCTGCTGGCGGCACTAGGCGAACTTTTTTAAGTCATCGCAATGGCCAATCATGTCGGGTTCCAGTACGGTAACCTAATTCACGCCATCCCAGCTCGAAAGGGGAGAGGTGGGGACCGAGTGAGAGGTTGGGTTGTATGTTGTGTTACACCCGGCCTTTTTCAGTTTGGATCAACAAAGGCAAGATGAAGAACCCTGCATTCGCTCTTGCCCTTTTCTTGTATTGTGCCACGTTGGCTATGAACGACTACCAGCACTGCAGTACCTTTTTGCTTGCTGGAATACCAGTACCTACTCAAGTACAGTATGTGCCGGTACAGTGCCAGTACAGTACCACGACCTTCATTCTATCCCACTCTAACCATACCCATCAGGCATCTCATCACACTCTTATTTACCATACACTGACTGACCGAGCTACCGATAGGATTTGCTGGGCTCCCCCAGTGAAGCTAATGGGGAACAGTTGAATTGACCAGGCACAGATCAATCGTTCGAGAGACCATACCCAATTTCGCAAGGCCAAGGACGCCGACCGCAAGCGTTCCCTGCGAATTGACTTCTCCAGCACCTTGCGCATGGCGCAATCATAACCAGACTTCTTCCCTTCTTTTTCCTTTTGAAAACCCTTTCACACAAAAAAGGCGTTCAGGTCCATACTCCCCAAGTTTCTTCCACAGCAGGTTGCATCCCAGCCTTCATATAGATACTCGAGTAATGCTCCGCAAGTAGAATAAGGGTAGTAGACATCAGAAACTACGATATAAAGTTAGTGAGATTCCTACCATCTTGCCCAGAAACTTGCGCAATTGCTTAGGGCGCGTCAGGTTGCCATCTCAAACTTCCTTTTGACCCCAGCCATGGAGGTTTGCGACAAAATGCTGTTTTGCTTTTGGGTAACATGTCTGGTTGCTACAAAAACTCAATAATCAAAACTCAATGCAGCAATCATCTCAAAATGAAGGTTCCTGAAATACTGATCTGACCAAGTATTTCAGAAACTGTCATCTTGGGACAGTGCACACAAGCTATAATGACCCCCCACTATCAACCTTTTTGAATAAAATATAAAAATATAAAAAAAATAGGTATTGCAATACAGGTGCCCTTGTGTTTCCTATCATAATTATTTTGGTCTTCCTGAGTGACTTTTTTAAAATTAGTTTTTGTAGTGACGAGACACCCCTTGGAGGCTGAAAATGTTGAATTATGACAACTTGTGATTACCAGTATTGTCAAGGTTTGGAAACCCCGGGACGACCAGACAGATTTATTCACCGCACCGTTCTCTCTTTTTTCCTTCTCGGCTAATAGCCGGTTCCCCTCCTATTTCGCTGTCGCTCATAGTCAGGGAAAGCAAGTGCAATGTTGCAAAGAAGCCCTTCAGTGATCGAACCCGGGGGGTTAGAAGGGGGAGGGGTTGAATCGGGGTTTCTGAAAAATGGGGATATCATAGAAAGGGGGGTTCTTTAAAGACTTAGTAAGCAAAAAAAACCAGGAAAATATTCATTCTTCAGAAGCCAGGAAGAGGAGTAAATTATCAAGAATTGTCTGCTTTGTCATAAATCCTACCCGTAAAAACTTGAATAATTGGACGGTGTGCTATGTAGTCCAGAATTCCCTTCTCTGGAAAGGGGGCAAAAACACGGCAAAAACACGGCCCCTTCCCCCCCTCCGAGACAGAAAAAAAAACAAAAATTTCTTGACCATACTAGGAGAGGAAAGTCCAACGACATAGCACACCGTCCAATTATTCAAGTTTTTACGGGTAGTTTACCTGCTTCTTTTACCACACTTTGCTGTCTTTTACTATGGATTTTTTTGTTTCTTTACTTTCAACTAGCTTCAAATGTCATTATTTATTGTTTTATTAGAAGGGGTTCTATCTTATAACCCCCCGGCTCGAAAAAGCGCGTCCAGCCCTTCGATCCAACCCCCCCCTTCGTTGCAACATTGAGCAAGTGTGACGCGAAAGCAAGTGTGACGCCCCGGCTTTTTTTCCTTTTTCTTTTTCACTGTGTTGACTTATATAATACTATGAGAGTTTTCAACAACATACCCTATGCCTTTGCTCTACTGCATTTACTCGTTGGACACAGCTACAAGAGGCTTAACAGAGCCGGTTAACAAAATTACAAATACTAGGTGATGGAATCTAATAGGTTGATTCTAAATAGGCCATACAATGTATGGAAAACACATTTCCTTCTTGGGGAATTTGGTATTGTGTATTGGATTGCGAAAATGAGCAGCTTCACTGCTGATGGTGAATCTAGCGAGTAAATCCAGCACTATTGGGTAAAGGGATATGTTATTGAAAACTAGTATTATATAAGCCAACATAGTGAAAAAGAAAAAAAAAAGCTGGGGCTTCACACTTGCTTTCCCCGAATATGAGAGACAGCGAAATACCGTATTATCTCAAGTTATACATTTTTTTGCCAAGACCGGGCGTTGCTTAAGGTTGGATGGTGCCCGGAGTCTGAAATGGGTCCCTTCAATGCCCCCAGTAAACATAGTAGCCGAAGTGTGGG
>Ga0307509_10000818_pt1 | contig 53308 bp, 21 predicted proteins | sample 10_EM_MG_FD_202245 | JGI IMG/M metagenome (GOLD analysis project Ga0307509, IMG submission 202245) | Populus trichocarpa ectomycorrhiza microbial communities from riparian zone in the Pacific Northwest, United States - 10_EM | ecosystem: Host-associated > Plants > Roots > Unclassified | place... | reverse complement strand
CTGGTGATCGTCGATCGCGAGATCGACCGCATCGCCGCCGACCTGGTCGAGGTCGACCACGCCGCGGGCGGCGAGCTGGCCACGGCGCATCTGCTGTCGCTCGGCCACACCCGTGTGGCGTGCATCGGCGGCCCGGCCAAGCTGCGGCCGAGCCGGCAGCGCGAAGCGGGCTGGCGGCTGGCGTTGGCCAAAGTGGGTGTGAAGCCGCGCGCCGATGAACTCGTGCGTGGCGACTTCGGACCGCAGGGTGGCGCGGCCGCGCTGACGCGGTTGCTGCGTTCGGCGCGCCCACCGAGTGCCGTCTTCGTGTGCAACGATCTGATGGCCATCGGCGCGCTGCACGCGGCACATGCCGCGGGTGTGAACGTTCCGGGCGACTTGTCGGTGGTCGGCTTCGACGACATCGAACTCGCCGCCTACACCACTCCCGGGCTGACCACGGTCGCCCAGCCGAAAGAAGCCATCGGCACGACTGCGGTGAAACTGCTGCTGGAGCGCCTGCGCGACGGGCGCAGCGAACCGCGGCGCGTGATTCTGCAGCCAGAATTGCGCTTGCGGGCATCGAGCGCCGCACCGACCCAGAAGAACCTGCGGATGAAATCATGAGTGCCACCATCGTCGTTGTCGGCAGCCTGAACATGGACCTGGTGATGCGCATGGACCGCGCGCCCGCCGGCGGAGAGACCTTGCCGGGCCGCGACTTCGCGACGCTGCCGGGCGGCAAAGGTGCCAACCAGGCCGTGGCCTGCGCGCGGATGGGTGCGCAGGTCTCGATGGTCGGACGTGTCGGTGCCGATGCGAACGGCGAGGTGCTCCGGTCGGCGCTGGCTGCGGACGGCATCGATGCCGCCGAGGTCGAGGCCCTGGCCGCGGCGCACACCGGCGTGGCGATGATCTGGGTCGAGGACGGCGGTCAGAACCGCATCGCCCTGGCGTCCGGCGCCAACGGGCTGCTCGATGCGGCCGGGGTCGAGCGTGCTGCGGCGCTGATCGATGCAGCCACGATGCTGATCGTGCAGCTCGAGGTGCCGATGGCCACGGTCGAGGCCGCTGTCGCGCGTGCACATCGGGCCGGCGTCACGGTGCTGATGAATGCCGCGCCGGCCGCGGCCTTGCCCTCATCGCTGTGGCCGCAGATCGACATCCTCGTCGTCAACGAAAGCGAGGCGGCCGTGCTGTCCGACATCGCCGTCGTCGACCCGGCTTCGGCGGCGACAGCCGGTGTGAGCTTGCGCGAACGCGGACCCGATCGCGTGCTCGTGACGCTGGGCGCACAGGGCGTCGTCGTCGTCGATGCTGGCGGCGCGCGCCATGCGCCCGCGCGCCCGGTGCAAGCCGTCGACACGACGGCTGCCGGCGACACCTTCATCGGCGCCTTGGCTGCGGCGCTGTGCGAGGGTCGCTCGCTCGACGACGCGGTTGCGCTCGGCCAGGCGGCCAGCGCGTTGTGCGTCACGCGGCGCGGCGCGCAGGCTTCGATCCCCTATCGTCACGAACTGGCGGCTTGACCACCACGATGAAACGCACCCATTTGCTCCATGCCGAGCTCTCCGAAGTCATCGCCCGCCTGGGCCATGGCGACCTGCTGGTGATCGGCGATGCGGGCCTGCCGATCCCGGACGGCCCGCGCCGCATCGATCTTGCGCTGACGGCCAATGTGCCGCGTTTTCACGAGGTGCTGGCGGCGGTGCTGAGTGAGATGGCGGTCGAGAGCGCTGTGATCGCCGATGAGCTGGCGCCGAACAACCCCGGTGTGCACGCCGAGCTATGTCGGCAACTGGGCCAGATCCCGATATCGACGACGTCGCACGAGGACTTCAAGGCGGCGACAAGCGCCGCTCGCGCCATCGTGCGCAGCGGCGAATTCTCGCCGTATGCCAATGTGATCTTGCGAGCCGGTGTGGTGTTCTGAGCTTGGGAGCGATGGTCCGCTTTGTGGGCTGTTCGGGCACTCACTCGCCCAAAGGCGGCGTCACATGCCGCCTTCGGCCTTCGCGATGAAGGCTCGAATGCGGCTGCTGCCAGGCGCTGCATCAAGCTCCTGCCTGCTCACGTCTGCAATCACCTGACCGTCTTGCATCATCACGATGCGATCGCTGATGCGGGTGGCGAATCGCATTTCATGCGTGACGATGATCATCGTCATGCCCTCGGAGGCCAGCAGTTCGATGGACTGCAGCACCTCGCCGACCAGCTCCGGGTCGAGCGCCGAGGTGGGTTCATCGAACAGCATCACCTTGGGTTGCATGGCCAGGGCGCGCGCAATGGCCACACGCTGCTTCTGCCCACCGGACAGCTGGTGCGGGTACTTCATCGCGTGCGCGGCCATGCCGACCTTCTCGAGATTGCGCAGCGCCGTCTCCCGGGTCTGCTCGTTCGTACCCAGCCCGTGGTAGCGCGGCCCGAGCGTCACATTGCCCAAGACCGTGAGATGCGGAAAGAGGTTGAACGACTGAAACACCATGCCGACGCCGGTGACCTCTTCGGAGAAATTCGCCGACACGGTGTACGCGCCCTGATGGGCGCTGATCCACGGCGCGCCCCTGAATCGAATCTCGCCTGCGTCGATGTCTTGCAGCGAGTTGATGGTGCGGATCAGCGTCGTCTTGCCGGACCCGGAGGGGCCGATGATGCTCACCACCTCACCCGATCGCACCGTCAGGTCGATGCCTTTCAGAACGGCTTTGGGTCCGAACGACTTGCTGACGGCGCGCAGCTCGATCACCGGCTCGCCGATGACCCGATCACGTTCGTCTCTCGGCGGCCCTTTGCCAGCGTCACCGGCGGTCGCTGCGGTCGCTGCGGTTTCGGCGCCTCCGCGGCGCGTCACATCGAGGCGGCGCTCGATCTGACCGAGTACGCCGCTGAAGATGGTCACGATGAGCACGTAGTAGCACGACACCGCCATCAGCGTCTCGATGACCATGAAGTTGCGGGTGTAGAGGCGCTGCCCGACAAGAAGCACCTCGGCCAGCGAGATCACCGAGACCAGCGAGGTCAGCTTGACGATCGTGATGAACTCGTTGCCCAGCGACGGCAAGGCCACGCGCATCGACTGCGGGATGACGATGTGCCAGTATTTCCCGAAGGCGCGAATGCCCAATGCACGCGCAGCCTCGTGCTGCCCGATGTCAACGGCCAGCAGGCCGCCGCGATGGATCTCCGCCAGGTACGCGGTTTCGCTGGCCACCAGCGCGATCAAGCCGGCCCAGAACGGATTCGACAACACCGGACGCAGACTGGGGAGCGCCTGCGGCAGGTTGTACACAAAGATCAGCAGGACCATCAGCGGCAGGCTGCGAAAGAACCAGACGTAGGTTCTCGACACCTGCCGCAGCCAGGCCGGGCCATTCAAGCGGGCCATCGCCACCAGGAACCCCAGGCCGGTACCCAGAGTCCAGGTGAGCACGCTGAGCCAGGCGACCAGCGCCGAGGCGTTCCAGAAATCCCGGTTGGTGGCGAGGCTGGTGAGGTATGTCAGGTCAAGGTTCAAGGCTGCAATCGCTCATTCCGAACCCAGGTCAGGGATCGGCGCCCAGGCCAAAGATTCAAAGGGCGACGCAAGACATATGCCACGGACGGTACCGGACGCTAGCTGCCAACCGCGGCCTTGAACTCCGCGTCGCTGGGCTTGGACACGTTGTACTTCTTCATCAGCGCGTCATAGCTTCCATTGGCCTGCAGAGTTGCCAGCGCCTTGCGAAGTGCACCCGCCAGATCGTCGTTGCCCTTGCGCACGCCCAAGCCGACGATCACCGGGTAGAAGTTCTCCTTGGTGGTGATCTGCACCCGACCACCCAGCTTGGTCACTGCATCCTGCAACACGGCAGAGTCTTCGATCTGCGCGTCCACACCGCCCGACAGCATGGCCTGCGTGGCCTCCGGTGAGGTCGGGAACTCGCGCGAGTCGATCGGGTTGGCCTTGCACACACCCTGGTTCATCGCCGTGATTTTCTCGAGCCAGGCCGCACCCTTGATCGAGCCGACCTTTTGTCCGCACAGGTCTTCGGGCTTGGCAAAGCTCTTCTTGCTCGCGGTTGCCACCGCGATCGACACGCCTGTCTTCATGTAGGCGATGTAGTCGATCTGCTTGGCGCGTTCCGGCTTGACATACAGGGTGGAGGCGATGACGTCGAACTGCCCACCGCGCACACCGATGATGAGGTTCTCGAACCGGGTGTCGAGGACCTCGACCTTCAAGCCCGCCGCCTTGGACAACGCTGCCATCAGCTCCACGTCGAAACCGGCGGGCTTGTTGCCATCAGCCATGTAGTTGTACGGCGGGTAGGTCAGGTCGGAGCCGACCTTCAGAACACCTTTGTCGATCGTGCCCTGCGCCCAGGCGGGCGCGGCCATCGTTGCCAATGCAGCCACGGCTGCAGCCGCAAACGTCTTCGTATGGAAGCTGTTCATTCTGTGGTCCCTCGGATGGTGTTGTAGCAATCGCTCAGTACGCAGAGCCGTTGGCGCTGCCCAAGCTGTGTCTCTCGGTGCCCTGCAGCGGAGGATTGAAGACGCTGACCAGGATCAAGTCAGTGTTCTTGCCGCCACGCAGGTAATGCTTGTCGTTCTTGTTCAGTACATAGATATCGCCGACAGCGATGGGGTAGATGTTCCCGTTCATGTCTTCCACCTCGCCTTCGCCGCCGATGCAGTAGCAGGCTTCCAGGTGGTTACGGTACTCCAGCAGCGACTCCGTGCCCGCGCGCACGACCGTGTGGCAGACGGTGAACCCCATTTCGTCGACAGCGGTCAAGAGCCGGTGGCTTGTACCGTTGCCCCAGTTGACGAAGCGTTCCGTGGGTTCCACGTCCTTCAAGGATCTGACAAACACGACACCTCCTACTCTTCAATATTTCTTACGACTCATGCTCTCGGTGTCAGAGCCCGGTCTATAAGGCTTGGCACACCGACGGCAGTGTCGGATCAGCGGCGCATCGGGACAATTGATCATTTCTGCGAACTCATGTAAGAATTACTCACATGACAGCCCCACCACTCGGCGCACTTCGCGCGTTCGAAGCAGCGGCACGGCACATGAGTCTTTCGCGGGCCGGAGACGAGCTCCACGTGACCCACGCGGCTGTCAGCCACCAGATGCGCAACCTCGAAGACTGGTTCGGGGCGCCCCTGTTTCAGCGCCACGGGCGCGGCGTGCGCCTGACCACCACTGGCGAACAATTGTTCGCGCGAATCGCTCCGCTGTTGTCCGGCATCACAGACGCCTGTGGCACGGTGAAAAAGACCTACACCGGCGCCAGCCTCAGTGTCGGATGCATCCCATCGATCGCGACGCGCTGGCTCGTACCCAACCTCGGTAAGTTTTCCAGCGAGTATCCCGATGTGGACATTCGGGTGGTCTATGCGCACGCCGACGAAAAGTTGGCGAGTTCGAATCTCGATGTCCTGATCACCTACGGCGAGGACCACTCGAAGGACGTACTGACGGAGCAGCTGTTCTCGAGGATCAACAAACCGGTGTGCAGCCCGCACTTCATGGCTCAACGCGGACCATTCAATGCGCCGGAGCAGATCATTGCATCCGATCTGTTGCACGACGCCTCTCGCGAGGGCTGGAAGGAGTGGTCAGCCGCCGCGGGGCTGAAGCCGACGAAAGCATTGAGCGGGCCCATTTACCAAGACTTCAATCTGCTGGCGACGGCAGTCATTGCGGGGCACGGCATCGGGTTGTGCCCGGTCAATGTGTTCTCCGCGGAAATCCGGCGCGGCGATCTTGTCGTCGCCTCCGAGATCGCGACGAACGATGACAAGGGCTACGTGGTCATGACGCGGCAAGGCCGGCCCAGGATCGGCGACGATTTCGTGCGCTGGTTCATTGCCGAGACGAAATCCAGGCAAGTTGAGGCCAAAGGCTCGAAGCGAACGGTTCGGCGACCCGGGTGACTTGCTGACATCGCGATGGACCAATGGCGAGTGACACGGCGACCACTTTGCTTCAGAAACGAAAAAGGCTAGCAGGTACTTGCCTGCTAGCCTTTGCGTTTACTGGTGGGCCCTGAGTGACTCGAACACTCGACCTACGGATTAAGAGACGGAATCCAGCCCTTTTTGTACCCGACCATGGGACACGCGCACGAGGGTAAACGGGGAACGTTGCGGAGTCCAAAGGAGCGTTCGGATCACTCGTTTGGCTACGTTTTGGCTACGCTGGAACTACGACCGACGGTTACGGCTTTTGGTGGGCATGTGTGCGCCGACGAGGACTTGGTTTGTAGCTTCCAGTCTGCCGCTAAGGTATTGATTTAATGGGGTTTATTGGCCGTCCATTTCTACCCATTAGGGATGGTCTGCACAACGCGCGCAGCGACGCTCGTTGAACGCATTGTTGAACCATGAAGGCTGGACATCGACACATGCGATCAAGGTTGGAGGTTTCAGCGAGTTCCGCTCGACGCTTCTGCCGCCCTCGACTCGCATTTGGCGAGCTGCGCACGCACTCATCCCTGCGCTTCCATCAACTGCCGTCGCACCATCCACAGGTTCGACAACGCGAACAGCGTGACGATCTGCGCCGTGTTCTTCGCCAAGCCGCGGTAGCGAACCTTCACGAATCCGAACTGCCGCTTGATCACTCGAAACGGATGCTCGACCTTGGCTCGAATGCTGGCCTTGGTCTTCTCCATGGACTGAGCGATCGCGTCGTGACGCACCTGCGGGTCCAGCAGCCGACGCAGTCCCGGGCGCATCGCCACGTGCCACGTCGGCCCTTGAGCCTCGGCTCGCTTGTGAACGCCTCGGTAGCCCGCATCGGCGAAAACGGCTTGTTCATGGCCGTGCAACAGCGCCCCAGCGACGTTCAGATCGCTCACGTTGGCCGCGGTGCCCACTACCGTATGAACGAGGCCCGACTCCGCATCGACGCCGATGTGCGCCTTCATTCCGAAGTACCAGTTGTTGCCCTTGCGGGTCTGCTTCATCTCGGGATCGCGCTCGCCGTCGGCGTTCTTGGTCGAGCTGGGCGCCGAGATCAGCGTGGCATCGACAGCAGTGCCGGTGCGCAGCAGCAAGCCCTTGGCCTGCAGGATGTCGTTGACCAGGCGCAGCATGTCGGCGGCCAAGTCGTGGCGCTCGAGCAGATGGCGAAACCGCAGGATCGTCGTCTCGTCGGGAAGCCTGACCAGGCCCGTGCCGATTTGCGCGAACTCGCGGTACAGCGGCACATCGTGCAACGCTTCTTCCATCGCCGGGTCGCTCAGTCCGAACCATTGCTGCAAGTAGTGAATGCGCAGCATCGTCTCGATCGCGAACGGCGGTCGTCCGGTCTTGGCTCGCGGGCTGTGCGGCTCCACGATCTGCACCAGCGCCGCCCACGGCACTACGCGGTTCATCTCTTCGAGGAACTCGCGCTTGCGCGTCTTCTTCGTCGACAGGTTCAGACCCAGTGCGAGTTGGTTCATCGCTTCAACGCGTTTGGCAATCATGGGTCGAACGCATGCAAAGGCCGGGCCCGTTTTGCAGACTTTCCTTAGGTACTGTTGTGGAGAGGTGTTCACTTTCGAGTCCCCCAAAAGTCCCCCGCCCTCTTGGCCGCGTGTTGACGTTTGTCAGTAGGGTTAGCTCTCACCATCGTCTTGAGACGGGGCACTTAAGCGCGCCGCCAACGACTTGTACCTCTGCTTTCGACCCTGAGCAGACATCAATAGCCCGGAATTCACTGGCCGAAAGCTGCCATCCGATTGCGCCTTGAGCCCTTGAGATGCGCGACTCTCGGGATCAAGACAAGGCCCTCGAGCGAGCCGCGAGTCTCGGGAAACGGTCCAGTGACTTGGCGATGGTTTGCCCGGACTTCGCGGACGCCCCACCGCCTGACGCTACCTGCTGCCGACGGCGATCTTTGCCCCTCGGCCAGGACCAAATGATCCCCGTGCCGCCTGAGAGCAGGGTCAGGCCGCTCAGGGAGCGGCACACTATCGTCGGCGCTTACCCTCCCCGCTTGTCCTCGCCCGGCTCCCGCGCAGGTGATTCATGATCCGCGGCACGCTCCGGCACCACAACCACGCCCCCAGCCAGGTCGTATGCGAGCCGCACGCCGCAGCGGGGGCAGCGCGACGGCAGACGCCGCGCGAGCCCGAACCAGCGCGACTCGCCCTCGATTGGACTCTGGCAGGCCGGGCAGCGCGGAGACCAACTCATGGCGTCGCTCGGCCCTTCACGCGAAGTCGACCTTGACGACCAGCGCTATGTCGGTCAGCGCCGCCAAGCTGGCCGCCGGCACTGCGAGCGCGAACGGGACGCCCAGCGTGGGACCGGCATGGTCGTTGAGGTTGAGTTGGAAGACCGGGTCGAAATTGAGCGACACGTTCGCACCGTCTACCGTCACGGCCAGGTTCGCCGGATTGCCGTCGACCTTGGCCAGCATCGTGATCGCGCCCAGCGTCGGCGCCAGGCTTTGCGCGAAGTACGGCAGCCGGTCCAGGCCCAGCGTCAGCATCGCGGTGCCGGTGGTCTTCAAGGCGTGCCAGGCGTCGAAATCGTCGCGCCGCAGTTGCGCGAGCACGTGCAGCCCGGTCTTGGCGAGACCCTGCTTCATTTCCTGCACCTTCTCCAGCAGCGACGCGGTCGCCAGCGTGCGCAAACCGCTGCCGCCCTCGCGCGCCGTGTAGCGCACGTGGAGCACCACGTCCGAGATCGTCGCATAGTCGAACTGGCGCAGGCCGGCAGGCAGTTCGAGCCGCCAAGTGCCGATCGCGCCGGTGCCTTCGAACGGCAGATAGCGGTCGTCGTGAAAATCGAGTTCGAACACGCCGGCGTCGTTCTGTCCCGACGAGGTGGCCACCGACTGCGACGAGCCGATGTCGTAGGCGTAGCGCGTATCGCCGCCCGCGGCCTCTTCGTATTCCTCCTTCGGCGTGCCGGCACCGGCAGCTTTGGCGGTCGACTTGCGATAGCGGTTGGAGACCTGCGTGAGGCGCGCCGCGACCGACGAGTACGGCCCGGCCACGCACGGGATCGACACCGCGACCGAGCGCACACGCCGGAAGTGGTGTCCGGGATGGTCGAGGTCGTACAGCGCCTCGGGCACCTCGAAATCGCACACGCCGGTCACTTGCAGGCGCGCCAGCGCCAGCGGGTCGAGCCGCCGCAGCGAGATGTGCTTGGTGATCTCGTACTCCCGCTTGTCGATCTCCAGGTAGCGCGCCTGCATGCGCCCCAGGTCGAAGATCAGCTTGTGGGCCGTCTGCAGGCCTTTGCGGCGGCTGTCCCAGTAGCCGAAGGAGATGAAGGTCTCATCCGAACCCAGTTCGTGCTGGAAGCAACGCTCGGCCTTGCGGGCGAGCTCGAACGCGAGCTGGTAGGCGCGGTGATAGACCTCGGTGACTTTGCCCGCCGTCCATTGGTGCAGCGCGATGTTGGTGTACTGGTCGGTCATCGCCTTGGACAGCGCCTGGGCGTTGGCGGTCTCGACGTCGTGCACGGCGAGTTCCCTGGCATTGATGTCGCGCCGAAGCTTGGCCGCGGCGATCTGCTGATCGACCTGCGCCAGTTCGCGCGTGCTGCTGCGCAGCTGAAGTTGAGCGTCGGCAAAGCGGCGGTCAAACTGGCCGAGCGCCGCGGCGCGCGAACCTTCGTAGGCGCTGACACCGCTCAACATTGTGAGCACCGTGGCCGCGGCATCGGCGACGTGCGCCAGGGTCGAGCCCCCGAAGGTCGCATGCACCGCCGGGGAACCGCCGGCGCCGTGGCCGCCGACGGTGAAGTCCGGGATGATGCCCAGCACCGCGCCGGTGGCGCGCACTATCTGCGCGTCGCGCTGCAGGTCCTGGGCGTCGCTGAGCTTGTCCAGGTTCAGCTGCTCCTGTGCGCTGATCTTCTCGAATGCGGCATAGAACGCATTGCGCTCGGCCGTCACCTCGCGCGTGCGTTCGAGCACCGTGACCTGCGACGTGGCCGCGTCGATCTCCATCACCTTCAGGTCGCGCCTGGCCTTGAGCAGCTTCACTTCCAGGTCGTTGCGCAGGAGCGCCAAGGCGCCGCTGTCCGAACTCTCGAGCGCCGACTGCAGCGCCTGGCCGAGCGCGCGCACCTCGCTGGCATAGTCGCTCGCCTTGGCCACCATCACGCGGAAACGGTGGTTGGGCAGCGGCGCCGAGAGTCCGGCCAGCACCGAACCGATGTCCATGCCCGAGGCCGCGGCCCGCACCAGCATCCCGGGATCGATCGGCGGCGCGAACAGCGCCAGGATGCGCTCGACGCCGTCGATGTTCTGGCTGTTGCGGATCTTGAAGAGGCGGTCGGCCACCGTGTCCCACGTGGCGAGCATCTGTTCGTTGGCAGGGATGCAGAAGTAGAGGCCGGCCAGCGCGGTGGGCGGCGACGGCAGCTCGGCGCCGCCCTCGGGCAGCACGGACAGGTCGGGCAGCATGTTCTCCAACTCGACGAGTGCGTTGCCGAAGACATCGAGGTCGGCCTGGAGCTGGTGCCAGGTGAGCGGCGTGGTGGTCACCGGAGACGGGACCACGGCAGGCTTGGGGCCCAGCAGCTTGTCGGCGAGGATGTACATCTGGGTGGCCTGGTTGATGGACTCCATCGTGTCCTGCCGAAAGAGGTAGTCGCCCCAGTCGACCAGCGTGCCGATGTAGTTCATCACCACCGTGCGCTGGTAGGCGACCGTACGGTGCCGCGCGACCACGTGCGGCCGGAACGGCTTGGCGCGCCAGTCGGCGACGGCCGACTCCAGTTCGTGCCGCTCGGGCGAAGCGGGATCGGCCAGGCGCGTCAGCAAAGTGTTGATGCGCTGCGCCAGGTAGTCGGCATCCGCGGTGAGGTAGAAGGGCTTGGTGACCCACCAGCGCTGCGGCACCGTGCCCTCCAGCGTACCAGTGGGGTCGAAGATGCGGTGGTACCAAGTCATCGCCTCCTCGAAGCGCTGCTCGCCGGCCAGGCGTTTGGCGATCATCAGCGGCACGTGAAAGAAGATTTCCCAGTCATAGGCACTGTAGGCGCCACCCGCACTGAAATCGACGTCCTCGATCGGCCAAGGCTGCACGACCAGGGAGGTCGGCGCGAAGGTGGCATCGAATCGGAAGTCGGTCTGCTGCAACTGCTGCTCGCGCTTCATCATCGCACCTACGCCGTCGCGGTAGAGCGTCCGGCGCAGCGGGCAGACCAAGGGGTGGTAAAGGTTGCGGAAATCCTCGCCGAAGCGGAGCTTGCGGTACACATCGAATTCACTCTCGATGTGCAAGTAATCCGGGTCGACCAGCAACTGCTTGAGCACGTCCGTGGGGTCGGGCGCTGGCGAGGCATTCAGGATGGCGATGTACTTCTGAACCAGTGCGATCACGTCGCGCAGCAACTGGAAGAAGTCCGAGGCCGTGCGTCGCGTCGGGTCGTCCCCGTCGCGCGCATAGAGGCCGGGCACCACCACGTAGGCGCGTCGGCTGTCCTCGAAGAAATACGGCAGCCACGTGCCATAGGGAATCTTGACCGACCGTTGGTAGACCTCGCGCGCGCCGCCGTTGTCGTGCAGGAACAGGATTTCCAGCAGCAGGTAGATGAAGTCGAGCGCCGTGAACTGGTGCGGATGGGTGACCCGGAAGGTGCCGGGCGTGGCCTGCAGTCGCACCGCGAACACGGCCGGCGTGAGGATGTTGCGGATCGCCAGGGTGTCCACCTTGTCGCGCCCGAGTTCGATGTAGCGCTGCGTGCGCAGTGCGGTGTCGAGGACGTCCGGGTAGAAGTCCGGCATCCACACCGCCGGGCCCGGCAGGACCTCGGGATAGCCCTTGCAGCCGACGATGGAGAAGACGCCGTTGAGCGTGTGCGAGGACGATTCGCCGTCCTCCGTGGTGCTGAACAGCCACACTTGGTCGGTGAACTCGTTGTACATGAGGTTGAAGCGCGTGCGGTCCAGGGCGGACGACAGCGTGGAGTAGGCCTGCGGCGTGATGATCGCGTCCTGCGAGATCTTCTTGGGCTTCCAGTTGCCGCCGGCGTACTCGCTCATCGCGAGCTGGATGCGCAACCGGGCCGCCGCGCGCTGCATTGGCCCGCTCGACGGGGACTCACTCACGCCCGGTGTCGTCACGTTCGCATCGGGATCGGTTTCCTCGCTGATCACCGGCCACGCCAGGTGCAGGCGGTCGTTGCGGACGAAGGCAAGCAGGTTGTCCGAGGCGATGTCGAGATCGACCGTGCGCCAGGTCGTCCACTCGCGCTCGTTCTCCAGGGTCCGGTGGTAGTACTGCGCCGGGTCGCCACCCTTGGTGCGCGCGAACACATGCATGGTGCCGATGGTGCTGACGTAGTAGCAGGCGACCACCTCAAGGAAGGCGATCCCGTCCAGGGCCTCGAGGTAGCGCACGTAGGCGTCCGCGGTGGTGAGGTCGGTCACGTCGTTCTGCAGCAGCAGCGCTTCGAGCGCCTCGAACAGCTCGGACTTGTCGTCCAGCAACTCCGGCTCGATCCAGTTCTCCGGGTACACGAACACCTTGCGCTGGGCCTCCCAGACACGGTAGTTCTTCATCCACGCCCACTGGTTCCAACCGAGGTCGCTAAAGTCCGCCGCCGCCGCGGGCTCCAGGCCCATGCGGCTTCGTTCGACGAAGGTCTGGATGGTGCCGTGCGCCTGGACGATGCGCGACGAGGGCATCTTCGCTTCCATCTCGACGTCGATTAGGAAGTGGTCGTAGATGTCGGTCGGCGTCGTGAACGCCGGGCGCTCGGCGATCAGGAAGGCCACCAACGCGTCGCGTTTGGGACCGCGGATGGCATTGCTGATCTCGCCGAGGGTGACCAGCCAGATCGCGTCGTCATAGCGCGTCTTGAGCGCGGTGCGCAGGCGGGCGCTGTCGGCCGCGGTCAGTGCCGGCTGCGTCAGGGCGACCGCGCCGGCAGTGGACAGACCCAGCGCACGCAGGTCGGCCAGCGCCTGCCCCAGGCGCTCCCAGCTGGCGGGCAGTCGCCAGGCGTCCAGGTTCGGGGTCGACCAACCGTGGTGCGTGTCCAGCTCGTCCAGCGTGGGGCGCTCCGCGCCGGTCAAACGAGCGAGCGCGTCCAGCCAGGTCGCGCGCGTAGTGGCGGCGCCGGGAAGCACCAGCGCGAGCGTGTTGCGCAGGCTCACTTCAGCGGTGGGGTCGGCCGGATCCGGCGTCGGGGGCCAGGCCATGAACAGCGCGCGGGCATGCAGTGCCGTGATCCAGTCGGCTTGCGGTATCGGCGCTTGTCCCGCCTCGTAGGGCAAGGCGTCCAGGCGCATCCAGCCGAGTGCTGCGCCGTTGGCCAGCCACCAGGCCAGATCCTCCGGCGCGAGGCCCATCGCCCCAGCCAACGGCAGCAGCTTGTGCAGCAGTCGCAGCGCGCGGTATTCGGTGGGGAACGCCGCCGGAGACAGCGGCGGCGGCACGGGGGGAACATTGACCCTATCGATCAGCGCGTCTCCAGTGAGCGCGTCGACTAGGCGCGGCGTGGCCGGACCCGGCTGGCGCAGGCTCGCGCCGGTCAAGACCGTGCCCACCAGCACCGGATCGGCGCGGAAGAATGCCGCAACCGCATCCACCAGCGCTTCGCGGCGGGCGAGGCCTTCGAGGTACGTGGAGATGGCGGCCAGCAGTGTCGTTGCGAACGTCCGGCGTGCGCCTTCGAGCGCGGCCGGGGCGGCTATCGCGACGGCGTTCTGGGCGGCGGCCACGGCCGTGGTGTCGAAGAACCCACCCAGCAGCGTCAGCAGCGTGGCGGCAGCGGGCGCGTCCGGCGGCGATGTCCATTGCGCATCGAGCATGCGCAGGATCATGTTCGCCTGCACGTCGCCCAGGCCCGCCAGGCGCAGCAGCGCGCTCTTGACCGGCGTGCGGAGTTCGTCGGCCGTCAGCGCGGGGTCGACCGCGATGGCGCTGGCCGCGTGGGCAGCCTGGTAGGCGGTTTGCAGCTGCACGAGCAGCGCAGTGGCGCGATCATCGCCGAGGGTGCGGATCGCGACGTCGGGCCCCTGGTGCTCGAACACCCAGCCGAGGTCGGCGATTTTCACGGGGCTGCCGCGCATGCGCTCGGCCGCCTCGACGAAGCGGAGCATCGCGGCTGGATCGGCGCTGGGATCGAGTCCGGTGCGCGCCCGCAGCGTCAGCAGGTCGAGCGGCGCTAGCTTCATGCGGGCGGACAGGCGCGCTGCCGCATACAACCGCGACAGGTTGGCAAAGGTCAACTTGTCGTCGGTGATGCCGGCGCGCAGCCGCTCAAAGTCGTCGGCCGAGAGTTTGAGCAGCGCCGCCAGCGGCGCGGCCAAGGGTGCGAGCGTGCCCGTGCCGGTGACCACCGCCTCCGCACGCAGGCCCTCTTCCACGCGACCCAACGCCGCCTTGTCGAGGAACACGCGGTCGTAGAAAGACGGCGCCGCACCCGGGCCGGTGAGCGTGGCGTGCGGAAACTGGCCGAAGCTGGCCGCCAGCTCCTCGGGCTTGAGCCCAATGCGCGCGGCCACGCTCGACACTTGGCCGAGGCGCACCAGAACCGCGTCGTCGAGCGTGCCGTTGCCGACCGCCGGGTCGGCGAGCAGCGCGTCCAGGACGGTGTCGGCCCATCCGGTGGCGCGCTGCAGGCGCAGGAAGCGGTGGGTGCGATCAAGCAGGTTCGCGTCCAGCGCCGCCACCTCTTTTTGCGTCAGGTCGCAGCTGAGGTCGAGGTGGCGGATGAAATGAACCCGCGAGGGATCGATGAACGCGAGTTGCAGCAGGCGGTCCGCAGCGTCGTAGTCGAGGCCGGTCTTGGCGAGGAAGGTGGCGAGGACGGTCATGTCGGCCACGACCTGCGCCGCGGGCAACGCCCAGATCGCGGCCTGCGCGGCGGCCGTGGCCTGTGCGGTGACCACCAGCTTGCGGTGCGCGTCCGTCAGCCCCAGGCGCTCGGCCGCGATGGCCGCCGCCGGGCCGGCCGCCACCGCGAAGTGGTCCATCAGGTCGGCCCGGGCGAGGCCGAAGCGCTCGAAGTACGCCGTCGCCTCGGCATGGTCGAGGTCGAAGGGCAACACGAACGCATGCGGCGCCGCCTTCAGCGCGGCATAGGCGGCCGCGTTCACGTACTCGGGCGCGGCGGCGAGTTCGGCGGCGGTGCCCCGGGTGTTGTGGAGGCGATAGGCTCGCCACGCGTTGGCGCCTAACGTCACCAGCTTGGCGGTGACCTGCGCGTCGCGCAGCACCAGGTTGCCGGCAAGGTCGGGCGCCTGCAGGATCGCATCGTCGCCGATGCGCCAACCCGCGGCGCGCAGTGCGGCGAGCAGCGCCGCAGGAGCGACTGCGGGCGCAGCCAGCGCGCCAGCGTAGGCGACGCCGGGGTCGGGCGCGACCGCTTGCTCCAGGACCTCGCAGACCAAGTCGATGTACGGCAGCGGCGTTTCGGCGTTGGGACAGTCGAGGTCCAGGTCGGCCAGTTCCGGACGACGTGCGAAGAGTTGCTCGCGCGCCAAGTTCACTTTCACCGGCGGCGTCTGGGTCAGGTCCACCATCCCGCGCTGGCCCAGGAAGTCGATCAGCTCGACCAGGTAGGCCGCAGGCGAATAGACCGACCGGCAGTGCTCGCACTGGCAGATGTCGGTGGCCTTGAAGAGCGTGGCGAGGTTGGGGAAGTCGGGCGTCGCCGCCATCAGCGCCTTCGCCGTGGTGGAGGGTGCTGCGTAGGGCGCGGTGGCCGTGAGGTCGCGCGCCTCGCCGGCCACCATCAGCGCTGCGGCATGTGCCGACTGCGCGCGGCCGAACACCTCGCGCGCCTCGCGCGGGGTAAGCCCGGCAGCGGGGGCGATCTCGTCCATGAAGCGACTGCGACCGATCTTCACGAGGTCTGCCGCGCTGCCCACCTTCGCCGCGACCAGCGCCTGTGCGCGGTCGAGATCCGGCGCGAGCTTGAGCACGCGTTGCAGGCTCTTCATCTCGCGCAGCAACCGGCGGTCCTGGGGTCGATCGAGTTTCGCCTCGGCGAATGCGCGGTCGAGGTTGCTGCGTTTGAGGTCGAGGTCCGCGTGCCGTTCGAACAGCCGGCCCACGGCCTCCGGATCGCTCGCGGCGGCCGGCCCGCGTGCGACACGGGCGCGCCAGACCGCGGTGGGATGCGACTTGGCCAAATTGCGCTCGATGCGCTGCTGCTGTAGCGCCAGCCCGGCAGCATCCAGCTTTGGCGAGGCCTTGCGCAGCGCGCGGGCAAGATCCTTGCTCGACAACGCCGCCAGGCGCTGCGACCCCTCGTCGGCACCCAGGCCGGCGGCGAGGAGCAAAGCCCCAGGCTCCGGGTCGGCCAGCTTGTGCAGGTCGGCGGGCGCCTCGCGGCCGGCAGGCGCTTCGATCAAGTCCAACCAACGTCCCGACGTCAGTTCCTCCAGCAGGCCCGGCAGGTTGCTGCGCCCCTCGGCGAACAGCGCCTGCAGGGACTTCACACGCTCGGGTTGCATCAGGCGCGCGGCCAGTTCGACCACCCGGCCCTTGCCTTGCGGCACGTCGCCGGGATCCTTCGCGAACTCCTTGAGCAAGGGCAGCAGGCGAGCGAGCGCGTCCCGCGCCGCAGCGGGCACGATTGCCTGCGCGATCGCCGTCTCGACGTCGGCCGTGATGCGCTTAGGGCCGACCGCGGCGGCCTGCCGCAGCAAGCGCTTCGCGTCGTCGGAGATGCCCACCGCGATGCGCATCGGCTCGAATGGCGCAGGTTGCGCCTCCACCAGCGTGTCCATGCGCAGCAGCGCGTAGAAGACCGCGGGCTCGACCTTGACGAATGCGCCCAGACGGTGGGCGGTCGCGAAATGCCCGATGCGCACCGCCGCGACACCGGTCTCGCGCGACAGGAAAGTCAGGTCGCGGTTCTTCGCATCCTCCGCCAGTTCGGCCGGCGCGAGATCGCCGAGCAGCGGCTTCAATTCGGCTTCGAGCGCCTCGTACTCGCTGCGCACTGCCGGCACCGGCACGGTCAGGCGCACATCGATGCGATGGTCCGAGAGTGCATGAAACACGATGTCCTCCGGCAAGGGCTCGTAGAGCAAGCCCTGGCCGAGGCCGTCGTAGACACGCACGACCAAGTCCGCCCCACCCTTTTCGGCACGCGCGAACGACTCCGCGGTGTAGCCGATGGCGTAGCCGCCGTCCGCGCCGGTGCGGGCTTCACCCAGCAGCTCTTCCTTGCGCAGGTCGCGGTCGTATGCGCGCACCAACACATCGGCCACCGGTCGGCCGGCCATCCCCTGCACGGTACCGTACACCGAGCGAGCGCCTAGGGCGTCGCGGCCATCGGCGCCCAGCCCCGGGACAAGGGTGAGGCCGGTCGCCGGATCGCGCGCCGTCCAGGTCACTGGCGGATCGAGCCGCAGCAACGCACCTTGCCAAACCAGGCGCAGGTCCAGCGCCACCTTGCCGTTGCCGAGCCGGCGCACCAGCGCGTTCGCCAACACCAGCGTGAATGCGCCGCCGGGTCGCACGGCGGCCGTCGCGACGGGCTTGGCCGCCTCGCTGCCCACCTCCCAGGCTTCGACGCGCGCACCGGCCAGCGTCTGCGGGCTTCCGTTGAAGACGACACTTCCCGAGATCAGATTGTCCATGACGGCTTTCCTCGTTGACGGCCGGACGGGCGGCGCGTCGGATTTCGGTTCAGTGCGCGGCTTCGCAGACCTGGTTCTCGATGTCGTACCCGACGGGCGCCGTGCACACCTGCGTCGATGGATCCTCGGCGTACCTCGCTTGCGGACTGCCCAGTGGGCCCAGGCTGCTGTAGTCGGGCGTCGACGTGCTCGTCGCGGGCGGCTCCATCCCGATGGACGACTGCGGCCCGCTCGCGGGCGTGCTGATCGGCGACGTCACGAGCACGGTCAGGTTCGTGACCGCACCGACCGTCGCGACCGTCTGCACCACCCTCTCCGATTGCAGCGCCACCGTGACGAAGGCCGTCCCAGGCGTGCTGGCGGACGGCGCCACCACCCCCGCCTGGCGCAAGATCGAGGTGGCATAGGTGGTGCAGTTGTTGCCGAGGTAGCTGTAGTTGCCGGCCTGCTCCAGGGTCTGCGCCGCGACCTGCGCGGTGCGCGCGGCCTGGGCCTGCTCCGCGGTCACCTGCACCGTGGCGCGCAGGTAGCTCGCCGAGGGGCCGGCCTCCGAGGCGACGACCAAGGCCTGGGTGCCGGGAGCCGCGACGGTCGACAGGCCGCCGGACACCTGCTCGGTCGATTCGACGACTAGGTGCGACCAGGTGGTCGTGCCTTCGGTGGTGACACCCACCATGTTGTGGCCGACCGGCAAGCCGGGCCTGAACGCAAGCGTCACCGAATTGGCCTCTTGCGCCCCGCTCGCCAGCGCTTCCTCGCCGGCCACCAGGACGCCTGGTGCTCGCGTGAGCGCGCCCGCGCCCAGCGTGCCCACGACGCTGACGCCGGCGTCGATGAGGTTCGCCTTGGTGCGGCTCACGCCCAACTCCTGCAACCCCTGCGAGCTGAACGAGTCAACCGGTGCACCGTTCCACATTGTCCGCGCGCCCGAAACGGTGACGTCGGCGCCGTGGGCCGTGACGAACACGCCAGCCGCGGCAATCGGAATCCCGACGCCGAGCTCGGACGTCGCCGCGCCCGCCAGCACCAGCGCCCCGCCCGCCGTCGTCTCCAGCGCACCGCCCACCATCTTCAGCCCACCGAAGAAGCGATCCCAGCCATCCATCCCGGTCGGGTCGGTCAGGCGCACCGGGTTGCCGCTCGCGTACTGGTAGTCGTCGATGCCGTCGGCCAGTGCCGCCGGGTCGGGCTTGAGCCAGCGCCCCAACCAGGGGGTGTAATAGCGCGCCGAGTGGTACGAGAACCCGCTCTCGTCGTCGCGCTCCATGCCGCTGTAGCGATAGCGCCGCTCGGCCACCTGCAGCGTGGTGCCGGTTGCCCGGTAGGCGGTGGTGCCGAACGGGTGGTATTCCTCGTAGCTCAGCAGGCGCTCGAACTCGTCGAGCTCCAGCAGGATCGAGCCAAGGTGGTTGGCGAGTTGCACGCGGGTGACCTGCACCGGCGTGCCGTCGTCGACCGCGTTGCGACTGTCGATCATCGCGACGCGCGCGAGGTCGTCCATCACGGCCAGGGTGTGCCGCTCCAGTCCCGCATCGACACCGGCATGGCTGCGGAAGATCTCCAGGCTGCCCAGGTAGAGGCGCTCCTCCTTTCGCTGCGCCGGGCCCGCGCCAGCATGTGCCAACTCGGTCACCTTGCGCACGCGCATGCCGTCATGGTCGTAGACGTACCAGGTGGTCTCCGGGGTGCCGCTGACCACATGCTGGCGCGCGGTCGCGCTCAGCTCGTCGCGGTCGTTCCAGCGCATCAGCGACAAGTGCGGCATCTCGCTGATGTAGCCATGCCGCGGGTGGTGGACGACGGAATAGCTGTCGGCGCCGATCTTGGTCGAGGTCAGCCGGTTGGTCGCGGCCTCATAGGCGTAGTCGCGGGTGTAGTTCGCACCGGGCGCGACATGCGCCAAGCGGCGCAGGTTGCCCACGGGGTCGTGGCGGTAGGTCTCGCTGTAGTTGCGCCATGCCATCGCGTCGCCGGGTGCCTGCACCAGGCTCTGGAAGGCGTCGTTCCAGTTGTCCGCGGCGCCGTGGTTGCCTGGGTTCTGACCGGCGTGCTCGCGACCTTCGGCGTCGACCAGGCGGTACATGGCGTCATAGCCGAAACGCGCCAGCGAGGTGACCATGGCGTTGCCGAACCAGACCGTCGGCACGGCGCGGTCTTCGCGGTGTGTCAGGTTGCCCACACAATCGTGGGTGTAGGCCAGATCCTGCACCACGAGCGGCGCAGACGTGGTGGATCGGATGCCCAGCAGGCGGAAGGTGCGCGCGTCGTAGCGGTAGTCGGTGCGGGTGCCGTTGCCGTGCTGGACCGACAGGCGCTGGCCCTTGGCGTCGTGGGCGATGGCCGTCACGATAGCCTGGGTGGCGCTGCCGGCGGGGGTCGCATCGACCTGGTCGAGGAAGTTGCCCGGGCCGTACCGACGGTCCGTCACGCTGCCGTCCGGCGCGGTCTCGCGCATCAGCCGGCTCAGTGCGTCGTGCGCGCGCCGCGTCACGTGGGTTTCGGCCTCGAGGGGCGCGAACAAATCGCCGCGCCAGTCGGGCGGCACGTGGTAGTCGATCGAAAAGCGCCGCGCGAATTCGACCAGGTTGTCCTTGAAGTCGTGGCGGCGCGCCTCGTCGAGCCCGGCGCGATCCCAGCGCCGAACGCGCTGGCCGCGCAGGCCGCGCAGCCGGTCGTCGACCTCGCCTTCGCCGTACTCGCACCGCATCGTCACGTTGTCCATCGGCACGGCGCCGTCGCCACCGGCCAGGTGCTCCGTCAGCGGTCGCTGCAGGGCGTCGTACGTCATGCGCAGCACGTGCCCGCGTTCGTCCCACTTGACGAACGCGAGCCCGGAGACCGTGGGCAGCATCCATCGCGCACCCGCGTCCATGCTCTGGCTGACCAGGCGCCGGCCGGCGATGTCGTAGCCGTACGCAATCGGCCGGTTGCCGCGGGCATCGAACACTTCGCGGACATTGCCCTCGACATCCAGCACGACACCCGTGGGCACCAACAAGGCGTGCCCGGCGCCATCGAGGCCGAGATGGTCGAGCGAAACGATGGGACGACCGAGGCCGTCCAAAAGGATCGTGACTGGCGTGTCGGCATAGACCGCGCCCGCCGAGGCGGCAGCCTCCGCCTCGCGGACTGGGTCGCGGCCCTGGGCGATCAGCTCCGCGTCGATGCGACGGTTGACCCGGTCGTCGTACCAGCGCGACTGCAGCACCGTGTCCCCGGCGTCGTGGTTGACGATGCGCCAGGGGTCGAAGTCGGCCGCGAGGAAGGTCCCGTCCGGCATGTCGGTCCGCTGCAGGCGGCCGATCGGGTCGTAGGTCAGCGTGGCGCTCGGGCCGCTCGCCACCAGCTCGGGCAGGGATTCCCAGGCTGGGGTGGCCGAGAAGTAAGGCTCGTACCGGCGCACCGGACTCGCCTTGTTGTTGAGGACTTTGCGACCGCTGCCGACCCACCGCAGCCGCGGCGGGACCTGCTGGGCCGTGTCCACCTCGGACACGGCCACGCTGCCGTCGGGGTTGAGCACGGCGGTGTTCGCGGGTCCCGGCTCGGCCTGGGTCTTCATCATCGCCACCGCGCCCGACCCATCGGTGTACTCGAAGCTCAGCTGCAAAGGCGCGCCGGGGCTGTCGCCGGCGTGGCGCGTGCGCGTGATGCGTGCACCCACGGCCGGCTGGCCACGCATGCGCCAGCGGTCCAGGTCGTACACGAAGCGGGTCGTCGCGCTGCGCAGCAACTGGCGCGCCAGTGGCTCCATCAGCGTCGAATCCTCTTCGTCGAGATAGGCCGCGGCGACCAGCGCGTCCACCGTCCCGTCCGGTGACAGCCCGGCCAGCGAGTCGGCGACCTCGACTTCGGCGACGCCGTCCTGGTCCAGGTCCTTGCCCAGCAGTGCGAGCGCCGTGACCAGGGCCAGCTCGTCCAGCACCACGGCCGAGAGGTTGTCATTGGCGTCGCGCAGGCGCACCGGCGCCATCGCGCGGAAATCGTAGGCCTCCGCGCGGGTCAGGTTGCCCGCCGCGTCCTGCGTCGATTCCATCACGATGCCGTAGTCGCCGTGGTAGGTGACGAGGGTCTCCGAGCCATAGGCGTCGAGCCAGGCACGTGCCTTGAAAAAACGCGCGCGGGCATCGGGCAGGGTCTCGCCGGGATCGAGGTAGCGGATGCGGCCGGCGGGTATCCACCATTCGCTGCCGGCGGGGTCGCGCACTAGGCCCGCCTCGGCGAGCGTGGCGTCCGTCGCGGCGCCGGCGGGCAGCCGCGCGCCGTAGAGCGAGGCGATCAGCGAAGCGTTCAGCGCCAGGGTGCGTGACTCGAAGGGCAGCCCATGCGAGGCGATCTGGCCGTCCGGCAGTGAGGCGGCGAGTACTTCGTCGTAATAGCGCGTGCGCGCGGCCTCGATGCGCCGTCGCTGCACGCCCGCGCTGGGCGCCGCCTCAAACGCGATCTCGGCGCTGCGTGCGTCGTCCAGCACGTCGGCCAGTTCGGCGCGCGTGAACAGCCGGCCGACGGGCGCGAGACCGGAGAGCTCGTAGGTGTCCATGCCACACGGCAGGCGACTGCGCCAGGTCGCGGGGGTGTCGATGTCGCCGCTGAATGCGTTGCTCGTCACCGTCAGCCGCAGGCGCGTCTGGCTGGACTGGGCGCGTGCAAGCGTGTCGGACAGCGCTGCGTTCAGGCGGGCCGACTCGTCTAGCGCAGCGTAGTCGCTCGCGGCGGCAGCAATGGCGGCGAACGCGGTGGCGGCTGCCGCGGCGTCGCGACCATGAACCACGACGGCGGACTGCAGCACGTTGCCGAGTTCGTCCACCTGCAGGTTGAACGCGTGCTCGAGGCGCGCGTCGTGCGGGTTGCGGTCGTACCCGATCTTCAGCGCCTCATCTTCAACCACCAGGAACACTGCATGTGCATTACCCGCCCGCGGCTGCAGCAGCTGAACGTGGCAGCTGTGGGTGGCCACGGTGTAGGGCAGCATCTGCCGCTCGAGTTGAGCGGCAGTGGGACCGACCGCCGGAGCGTCGAGCGCGAACACCTCCTGGCGCAGCACCAGGCTTTTGCAGGCCCGCTGCGCCTCGCGCATCTCGGCGGGCGTCAGGCGTGCGATGGCCAGCGGATCGAGCACGCCTTGCGCGGCCGCGATTCGGCCTTCGGGCAGCGCCGGCTCGACCAGGCCGAGGGCGAGTGCCGGGAAGGCTGTGTCGTGCGCGGCCGGCCAGTACTCGCCGGCGTAGCGGCCGAGCAGGCGTGTCGAGTCTTCGAACGCGCCGACGTGGTACCAGGTGCGGGTCAGCACCGGCGCCTGGAACTGCTCGCGCACAATGACGCCCGGGCCGCCGCCGGAGGTGGCCCACGCCTCGAAATCCTCGCTGTCGGTGCGATCGACACGTCCGAAGCCGCGGAACTCGCGCTCGGCCGGGTCCCAGTAGCCGTGGTGCCATTCATAGGTCGACGCCAGCCGCGTCCCCGCCAAGTGCTCGATCAGTACCTGGCGCGCGACGACGTGTACCGGGAACGGCAAGCGCGTCGCCCACTCGAGACCGGCGTCCCGGTCGCGCAGATAATCGACGGTCGAGGAGCGGTACTCGATCAGCGTCTCCTTGCCGAGGTTGTTGATGCAGCGCGTCATCAAATGCGGTTTGCGACCGCCCATCGGGTCGAGGTAGCGCAACGGCGGCTCGGACGCGTCGGGCAATCGCGCCGACCAGACCAAGCACGGGGTCCCGCGGCCGAAGAGGTCGGCCAGCTGAATGTCGTGAAAGGCGTCGCGCGGTGGCAGCGAAGGGATCTCGACGGACGCGCTCCAGCCGTTGCCTGCCTGGTTCAGCCAGGCGCGGATGCCATCGGCGCCCAGGTAGAGCAAGTCGCTGGGCCCGGTGCCGGTCAGGCCGGCCAGGCGCACGCGCGCCGGATCGAAGCGGTCGGCCACGTCGAACACCGGCGCACCGGCCATAGGGACCCGTGCCCCGAAGCGACCGTGGCCGAGATTGGGCCAGTAGCTGATCTCGCCGTTGCGGATGCGCACGATGTCGGTCAGGCCGTCACCGCTCATGTCGGCGAGGAATATAGTTTGCTCCGCCTCGGCGAACACCACTTTGGGGCCGGATTCTTCGTCGAGTGCACGCAGCACACGTTCCGCCGGGCCGTAGCCTTCGCGTCCGCGCGAGGCATACCAGACGAACGCGTCGTCGCCGGCCAGCAGGATCGACAGGCGGCCGTCGCCGGTGAGGTCGATGCGGCGCACCGTCGGGTCGCGCAAATCGAGATTGGTGACCGAGTCGAACGGACGAAACGGCTCCCAGGCGTCGTGGCGCAGCGCGCTGTAGCCGCTGACCTGGGGCGCGAAGCTGACCACCTGCTTCTCGCCGCTGGCGTCGAGATCCTCGAGCGAGATCGTGGCGTCGGCCAGTCCCGCGAGATTGGGCCGACGCTCGAGAATCCGCGCGCGTTCGAAGCGCGGTTCGCCCGTCTGTGGATGCGCGCCGCGGTTGCGCTTGTAATGCCAGCCCGCGCCCGCTTCGCGCAGGATGCCGGCGATGCCCTCGCCGAGCAGGTCGACAAGGCGCCACGGCTCCGATAGCCCCCCGGGCGCGTCCACCAGCGCCTCGGCGGGCGCGGCATGGGCCGTCATGTCCCAGCCGATCGGCTGGTATTCGAAGGCCAGCGGCGGGATCGCCTTGCGCGAGTACGTTTGGTCCGCGCGGCGATAGTAGCCCGCCTGTTCGACCGCCACGAGCAGCGTGGCCACGCCCTGCCCGAGGCCGTTGAGCGAGACCGGCTGATAGGCCAGGTCGAGCGAGCGCACGAGGGCGTCGACGCCCAGCGCCTCGGCGGGGAAGTGATGGAACATCAGGACGCGCCTGCAGAGCCGCGCCGTTCTCACCTCGAAGCCGGCGCGGTAGCTGGAGAACGCGTCCGCGCGCCAGTCCCAGTCCTGGCCCGGCGTGGGCAGCGGCGCCTCCAGATCGTGCTCGCCATAGTCGAACACCGCCTCGAAGTGGAACAGGCCGCCCACGGGCAGGTCCAGGTCGTACGGTGCGGCCGGGTTCGGGAACCAGGACTCGTGGTTGCCGTAGCGTACGCGCTTGAGGTGCGTGTTCGTCCAGCGGCCGCGACCCGTGCGGCGGTTAACCTCATTGGACGTCGCCGGCATGCCCGCGCCGTCCTCTGTGCGATAGCCGTACACGATGAGGTTGCCACGGTTGTCGTAGCTGAACTCCGGCAGCCACCGGAAGATGCGCACCGGGTCGGCCGGATCGGCGACACGCGCCTCGCTGCTGCGACCGTAGACCGTGACAGTGTCGCTGCGGTCGGTGACCTTCCACCACGTGCCGCACACGGGATCGTCGACGCGTTCGATGCGGGCGAAGTCGCCCGCGATGCGCGGCACGTAGCGGCGCACGCGCCTCCCGCTCGCCAGTGACTCGACCGGCTGCCAGTCGCCCGGTGCCCCCTCGCGCAGGCGCGGGACCAGGTCTTCCGAGCCTGCAATGACGAAGACATCCTCATTCGGCTCAGCCAAATAGCGCGGCAGCCCGCGATCGGTCTTGCGCTGGATTGCGGCCAAGCCCAGCGACCAACCCATGCCAAATATCCCGTTGCCGGCGCCGGACGAGTACGAGAGCGCCAGCTTAGGCGTGAACGCATCGCGGTTGGGCGTGAGCGGTAGCGCGATCGTCATCGTCGCTGTGCCGTTGGCTCCATTGACCGAGAACTTCTCGTCGATACCCCTTATTGCGCCACCGCCAGCGGGAAGCCTCATCTCGGGGATCTCTAGGTTGCCGAGCTTGCTTGCCCGCTCGGGGATTAGCCCAGCGAGACCCTTGGGCACGACGCCGTCGTCGGGCGCCTGCGCGTCTCGGGCCGGTGCGTCGCGTGAGGCGGTCTTCACGTTGCTCTCCACGGCGAGCCACGGCGATTACTTCGTGACGCCGGCGCTCCGCAAGCAGAAACTATTCGACTAACGCGTTGGGCCATTGCAGCTCCCGGATTGGCGGATGTCGGCCGAAGATAGGCTTCGCGTCCGCACTCAGCATCCTCAAGTGAGGTGACTTAGATGAACAGGTCAACATAGTCGGACGGCGGCCACGCGGAATCAGTCGGCACTCAGTGCGGCATCCTTGGCGACTCGCGACGCTTGAAGTTGCGTCCCACGGTCGCATGCGCGAAGATGTTCTCACAAGACGAGGGAGAATAAATGCCACAGAGGTCAGAGGCCGAACTCATCACGGCAGTTGGACCCAAAGGTCCTGCGCCGATCTGGGTGTTGGGAAGCGGCGTCTCGTGCGGAGCGACAACGCATCGAGGTGTGGACGGTACTTCGGCACTCGTGTCGCAGCTGCGCGTGCTCGCTCGCAGGGTGTTCCCGGCCGAGATCGCAACCATCGAAGAATCTATTGAGCGGCTCACGCCGGCCGGGCAGTATCAGCACCTTTGCGAGAAGTTGATACCAGACTACCGGCCCGACGTGCGACAGCTTCTGCGCGCCGCCGTTCTCAATGCATTGGATCCCGCAATCCCGACAGATGCGCACGACAGCCTCTTAGAACGAACGGAGGCCCTCAGAGCTTCCGTGGGTACTTGGGTGAGTCCACCGAGTCCGATCGACGGAAAATACGCGTGGGCCATGAGGCCCGGGCTGCTGAGCCTAGCCCGCTTCATCGCGGATCACCCCAGGCCCCTCGGGCACATCATATTCACGACCAACTTCGATCCGCTGATCTCCGTCGCGTTCACGAACGCGGCTTACCCCCATGTCAGGATCGTCATTGATCGGGACTACCCCCTGTCCCACGTCGGGAGCGGCGTTCCGATCGTGTGCCACGTCCATGGCCACTGGCAAGACGGAGAAATGCTGAACCGCGTTGAGGAGTTAAATCCAGCAATCAGGAACGAGCTGGTGGAATCGCTGAAGAAGCAGATGAGCGGCAGAAAGATCGTTGTCATCGGCTACGGAGGCTGGGCGGATTGCATCATGGATGCACTGAGAGGTGCGCTGGCGGCAGATTCGAACACCGAAGTTCTATGGTCCTTCTTCGACAATGAAGACGAGACCACGATAAAGGACCTGTTGACCCATTCCCAAAGGCGCGATCAGATCAAGTTCTTTCATAACGTCAACGCCGACACCTTCTTTCCAAGGTTGCATGCGGAGCTGGGACAGGATCCGAGAAGGCTCAAGCTTCGCCATGCTAGAGCCAAGTTTGCCGCAATGAGAAAGGAGATCGCCAAGCTGGAGCGAGAGGGCGAGGAACTGCGCACCGCGCACAGCGCGATGGCGTATAGGCTGAAGCACGCGGAGACGGAACTGCGCAGCACGCTAGAGTCGAAGCAACCCGAAGGGGACCTGATCGTATTGGCGAAGAGCCCAGTGGCTTTCGACGGGAACACCGAGCCACTCGTGGCGCACGGATCGGCTTCTTCCGCTAATCGCAATCCCGAAACGAGGGGATCGCGCATTTCGGCGTCCTGGATCGTGTTCTTGCTGGTCGTCGTGGCAGCCGGACTTTACGCAGCCCTGGCGCTCGGAAAACTTCAATGGCCGGGCTAGCGCGTCCCAAGGTCATGCGCGATCAAACAAGCACGGGGGAGCAGCTATCCATTTGGGCGCTCTGTCTGAACACAGATTCGTGCGCCCACGATGCTGTGAACGCCATTCGGCGGCGAATTCCAGTAGTCACTCACAAGCGATCCACGTGTCCCGACAATGATGAAAACTGCAAGGCCGGATAACCGATGTCTGCACACAGCTTGGGAACATGGCCAGCTACGGCAACCATCAGTCTGAGACTAAACCGAAACCCCGAGGTTCGACTCGAATGACAACGATAGCCAGCACCGTCCCGAAGAATCCGAAGCCTCGCATCGCTAATAGCTGGCCGGAGTTTCTTGCCTGCGTCAGGGAGGCGGCCAAAGATTTGGGCAATCCTTCCGTCCTCTGGTATCGCGGAATGGCTCGCTCGGAATACAAGCTCACCCCATCCCTTCTGCGCTACCCAGACGGAAAGACAAAGGAGAAGGCGCTCTTTGACGAATATCAGAAATCAGCGGCGAGGCTCCTGAAGCGACGAGACAATGACTGGGAGTTGCTTTTTGACATGCAACACTATGGAATTCCTACGCGACTCCTCGATTGGAGCGACGTGCTGGGCGTCGCGATCGCATTTGCTCTTTACGATTCGGAGAACGATCAGCACGATTCCTCAATTCACCTTCTAGATCCAGTCAAACTTAACGCCAAGAGTGGGCCGTCAGAAATTCGGAGACCAGGCGTAGAGAAGGACTTCGACTACAAGGCGATCTACTGGAATGGGCGACCCTTCAACGCCATCTATCCGATTGCGATCGATGGTCCACTGCAGAGCGACCGCATGATTGCGCAGCAGGGAGCCTTCACCATCCATGGCTCAGACGAGGACTTCTTCGATACGAAGACCACGGATTGCTTGAGGAAGATCGTCATCCGCCCAGACTGCAAAGCCGGCGCACGCGAATTCTTGCTGCATGCCAACTTGAACGCGTACAGCCTCTATCCCGACATGATCGGCATGGCACGACACATCGTACGCAAGCATTTCAGTTGATGCGACGAACGAGAAAAGTGAACCCTCGGTCACCTCGGCGTGCAAGTCGATCGAATGCGCAACGGTTGCAATTCCTGCCGGCGCTTGGATGTCGCCGGGACCGGATTCGTGTCCAGTTGCATGGCGTCGCTCGCTGATGAATGACAGAGGGCTGGGCCGTCATCTCGCGAATGGATCGCAGGTAACGCTTGTGCTAGGCGCAGGTGTCAGCCGGAGCAGGGGCTTGCCCTTGTGGTCCGAACTCCTTCGAAAGTCCTGGAAGCTCGCCAAGGGCGAGGACCCCTACCTACAAGAGGAACTACTCGTTGCCAAATGCCGGGATCTCTGCCGTGCGAGCGGCTTGCCACCGGAGTTCGTCGCGCGCCTTGATGTCGTTCGCCATCCCCTCGAACTTCAGCTTGCCTTCGAGCAGATCCTCGACGAACTTCGGAGGTCCGAATTCGAGAAGCTGGAGCGAAAGAACGCCAAGGGGACCGAAGTCTCTCGCGCTGCGGCAGCGCTGACCGCTCATCGTCGAGCCGAGGGTGCATTCGCTCGCCTGCTTCGCAAGGTCCTATATCGTGACCAGCCGAGTCAAGTGCCACGATGGAACGCGAAAAGGTCCGACACGTTGTCGTTGATCGCGGCGACGCTTCGAAGCGCGACGCAGAACCCAGGAAGGCGTTCGATAGCGAGCGTCATCACATTCAACGTGGATGACGTTCTCGAACGCGTGGTCAACTCGGGGCGCGGAATCTGGAATCCACGCGTCTATCCGGTGCGTTGGCCGAGCGATACCCACAGTCCACCTGCGAAGGACGCGATCGGCATCTACCACCTGCATGGATTCGTGCCGCAGGATCCAAAGCGATACCCGTTTCGCTTTCCCGACAGTGGCATTGCGGACGCTCCGGTTCCAGTGGAGTCGCTCGTGTTCACCGACGCGCAGTACTGGCGAGCCATGGGCAATCCGGGTGACTTCGCGAGCCGCGTCTTCGCACAGGCGCTCGGGGGCAGGTGCGTCTTCATCGGACTGTCGATGACGGACATCAACATCATGCGGTGTCTCGCCAACTACGCCATGGAGACGAGGCAGGACATTCAGACTGTCACGGCGAACTGGACACAGGATTCCTACGTGGCGCAGACCGAGTTCGAGGAATTGTCCGCGCACTTCTGGATCAGGGAGAAAGAGCAAGGTTCATCGCGCGACATGAACCCAGACTTCGGCACACAGGTCCTGAAATCGGTGCTCGAGGACTCGCGGGGGGTTCGCTTCGTTGAGGTGCCGTCCTGGGTGTCCAGTGAGTTTGTCGATTGGTGGAGGGAATGCTTCGTTCGCTAGACGTGCGCCTACCTCGCGCTTCGGCCGAGTTCCTCTTGGGCGAAGTAGCTGCCGCCGGCTTCGGATCGCCGAACGATGCTGATCCGGCGCGATATTGAACAACCACCAAAATGAGGATCGCAGGCTGGTCACAGAGATGTAGGCTCCACGAGCCTCGGTCAGGTTCACACTTCGACCCGTGCACGCAGACCCTGAATTGGTGGCGCGACAAGGCGGACACCAAGAGACGCGCAAATGGAGGAACTGCCTTTGAGCAAGCAGAACGACGCTTCGGCGGATCCCGATCACACACTGGCCCATTTGAGGGAGCACTCTCGGCGCAGGAGCATCGCGTGATGCAACTGATCGCGGCAGGCCGCAGCGCCTCGCAGATCGCCGAGACCATGCATCTGTCGGTGAAGACGGTGAGCAGCTACCGCGCGCGCATCCTGGCCAAGGCGGGCTGGGCCAACAACACCGAACTGACCAAGTACTGCGTGCAGTACGGGCTGACCGATCCGAACTGAAGGTCCGCGTCAGGTTGCGGATCGGTCGAGCAAGCCTCGAAGGCTGCGAATCCCTTCTCTACGATGAGCGCCGCCCGGATCGGAGCGCCCACCGCGTGACAGGCGCGTTGGGGCGCCTTGCCAGCTAACCTGCGCCATCGATGGGTTCGCTGATCCCAAGTATGCGGTGTCGCGCATCGGTGGACTTCATCGGATCATCGTCCTGATCGGGAAACGCACCTTTCCAAAAGCCCAGCACGGTCGCGCCGCTGTTGTCGCGGAGCGAGTTCTGCATGAGCAGCACGTAGGCGCGCAGCTCGGCGGCTGGAGGCGCGGCCGGGAGCAGCGCAGGCTCCACCCTGACGAAGCGGTTCTCACCCGCCGTGGCCTGATTGAAGATCCCCACGTAGGCTTCGCTGTGATTGCCATCGGCTGTCTTCACGATCTTGGTGACCAGCAAGCGGTGGTAGAGGCCCTGACCCTCCTCCCCCGCTGCCACTGCGGTCGGCCGCCAGTTCAGCGCCGCAGGGCGTTCGCCCTGATGCAGCGACAGCTCCCACGCCGCAGGATTCGACAGTCGCAACGTCAACGGAGCATCCGCCGGCGCTCGCGTCACCCACGGCGTTCCCGCGATCGGCAGGGACGCGGCATCGGGAAGCGCCTGCACCCACTCTGCCGGCGTGTACCCGCTGGTACGGACTGCCGCCTGGGCCACGCCGTGTTCGGCCGGGGCATCGGCACGCAGGCTGACCGAGCTGCCGAGGATGTTTGACGGCTCGTCCCTCTCCCATGTCATGACGCGGACCCACCGCCGCTCCCATGGCAGACTCTCATCGCCGTTCAGTTCGGCCCAGGGTGCGCGCGTCGAGACGGCGACGTACAGCGCAAGTTCCCACCGCGCAGGTGTCTTGCCCTCTGGGTTCGCCTCTCGAATGCGCGCAACGAAGACCCGCAGGTCCGCCTTGCACACCTTCGACGAAGGCTTGTTCTTCCATGCCTGTTGAGCCGACCAATCCTTGTCAAGGATCGCGCCGACCGGCAGCGTCGTGCCTCGCAGCGCCCACGACCGACGGACGCGTTCAATGACCTCGTCGGAGTGCCGCAGTTCGAGCACCGCCCTCTCGTCGAAGAAGGCCACCTCGATGCTGATCGTGGGCGACTCGTCGCTGAGGCCTTGCAGGCTGAGGTGGCCCTGCAGGGACTGCGCGAGGTCAACACCTGCAAGCTGGATGGGTGAGGACGTTGGCCTCGTCACCACCCGCTGGCGTGGGTACTCGAGCGCAGGTGGCGGGTAGTAGCCCGTCATTACCTCGGGGACGAGCATGCGTCGGAACGCGAGCTTCGCGAAGTGCCAATCCTTCAGTTGCGCGCTGCTCCTCAACACATAGGACACGCCGGCGAAGTAAGGTTCGCGCGTGTCGGTGTCAAAGGTATGTCCCAGCGGCCCGACACAGTCCAATGCCAATCGCTCGCGAGTCTCGCTCCTACCACCGAGGATCGGGTCAGGCGACGCCTCCGGAGCCGTTTCCTCGACGAAGTCGTCGGGCCCGGCACCCACGTACTTGCGATAGGCCTGCTCGACCACCGCCTCCAGCCGGGTTGCCAAGGGACTTGTCGTGTTCAGTTCCTCGTCGAGCACCAGCAAGATGTCCGCGCTGACCGATCCCGGCGTCGAGTCGATCGATCGCGTCAGCGGAACGATCAGGCGGACCGCGGGTCGCGCCACGCTGACCGGGTCGCTCCCGAATCGGAAGGCGCGTATCCATTCGTCAGCGTATTTGCTGTCACCGATCACCTTCGCTTGGCGACCCAACAGGGGGACGAAGCGGCGGAGATTGCTCGCTTGCGTGATCATGGGTCGGTAGAGGTCGGCGTAACGATGCATCGCCTCGACCGCAAAGCGCAGGTAGCGCGGGTCACCGTCCGGCGAGGCGCGCTCCTCGTGGATCACCGTCTCCGCGCGGTTCAGATTCAGCACCGCCGGCGTCCCACGCATGGCTGAACTGAAGTAGCGCCCCGTAAAGCCTTGAGCGTCCCAGACGGTTCCACTCGCCGAGGGGTCGACGCTGTCGTCCTCGAACTCGTAGACCGGCTCGAGAGCGTCGAGGGACCTGGCGCCGTGAGGAAAGGATGCCAGGTGTCTTCCGGTCCCGTGCCATACCTGCCGTCGGCTCGCCGCTGTGCCGATGTTGTCGATCGCAAGCATGTCGGGACTCAGTGGCAGGGCCGACGTCGACTTCTCGGGCTTCCACAGAAGCGCGACGTCACCTGCAGGCGAGACGCGCGTGTAGCAGGCATCGAAGAGGTCCTGGGGTGTCAGTTGATGGGCCGTGGCCACCTCGAAGCGGCAGGACCACGCGCCGAACAATCCCAGGCCGTCCAATTCCTGCTTCGGCTCCAGGAGGCATCGGGCGCGCACGTCGAGCATCGTCACCGCGCTGTGGACGCAGAGATCGCCGATCTCCCCCGGCCACAGAGACACCACGAGAGTGCGTGTTGCCAGGTCCTCACTGAAGCGCGGCGAGCGATGACCGGCGGTGCCGGTCTCATCGACTCGGACCGCTACCGACCAGTCGTCAGGACCGGCACGCCCCCGCTCGTGGAGCAACACGGTTTGGTGCTCGGGATCGGTGTCGTCCACGGGCAGGGGCACTGGCGGATCCGTGAGCCGCGGAAACCTGATATCGTGATACTCGGAGGCCGTCGAATCACTTCGCAGGGGCCTCCACTCCACGACCAGCGACGTGACAGCCGGATCGTCCAAAAGTGCACGCGGGTCTGCCAGCTGCTCGTTGAGGCCCACCCAATCCTCGGGTTTGCCGCCTCGCTTGGTTGCGCTGACGAGCAGCTCGCTCGACTGGATGCGGCTGCGCCATCGTGCCCAGGCCGATTTCCGAGCCGCGGTGTCCGACGTCGCGTGGTCGTAGCCGACCCACCGGTCGTACACCGGCCAGGTGCAGGACGGTGGCATGAGAGAGAGACCCACCTGCTTCCAGGTTGTCGGCACTTGTTCAGCCGGGTCCAGGCCCTGCGCGGAAACGAGCACGCACACTGGCGCCGCATCGGCATTTCCCTCCAGTGGCATCGGCCAGGCCGAGTGCGCGAGATGGAGGTGATCGGACACGGACAGCGGGCTCCATCCCACGGGATGATTGCCCCCCAGACTCGGCGCCAGTGTCACCGTGACACGCGGTCTCGACACCGGCACCTGTCGACGGTAGGCCAATGCCCGAACATTCGGGGACCCATGCAACAGGGCTGTCAAGTCGACATGTGCATCCAGAAGGTACGGCGCGCCTGCCGCATGCGCACCCGAGAGCTCCGCCGGCGGAACCCCACAGCGCGACTCGGCCCAGACGACGGCTTCATAGTCGATGCCGAAGGCAACGAAGGGCAGTTGCGTCCGGGATCCCGCGCCAGCCGCGTTGGCGCGGTCGGCCACCACGACGAAGCCCCCTGAATCACTCCATTCATTCGCAGAGCCGTCGTGGGTCTGTCCGACGAGATCGATGCCTGCATCGGGCAACGTCGGCCGGTTGTCGTGCTGCATGAGGACCTGGCGCACGCCATAGTTCACGGCGGCCGGAGACGGTGCGGCGGACAGGAGCGGTCGGCTTGCGGTGTCCAACAGCAGGGGCGCATCGGGCCACATCCTCGCCTCGATCAGTCCCAACTGACCGCAACCCCATTCGGACACGGCGGCCGCCGGCGCGGCCCGCCGGAAGAACGCCGCATAGCCATTCAGCCAGAGGTTGAAATCCACCTCTCCGGCGTCGTCATCGCTCGCATCATTGAGGTTGTCGATCTGAAGCACGAGCGGCGACGGATTGCCGGTGGCATCCACGGAGGCTCGCGCGAAGATCCATCGATGGGCCTCCTCAGCATTGTCGTGCGCGGCTTCCTCGAGGCCGATCAGGTCCGCGGCTGCAATGCCGAGCGAGGGACGCTGGATGGGATCGGGGGACAGGCGTGCGCGCGCATGCTCGAGCGCCGCAGCCTCGATCTTGCTGGCGAACCGCACGGTTCTGTCCTCTCCCGCACGAGACTTGCTCGCACTTCGCGTCGCGCCGAGTGCAGCAGTGGCCATCACCATCGCCGCCGGATCATCCTTCAGAAAGGCGGCTTCCATCATCGGCACGGACAAGCCTCGCAGGACCGGGCTGGCCGCAGTCTTCGCGGCCGCCAGCTGGGGCGTATCGCCTTCGCGCATCAACACAGCCTGCTGCCATCCCCACGAGAGCGCACGAGCGCGAACGGCAGGGCGCAGGGCCTCAATGCGCAGAGCATCGACCCATGCGAGCCTCTCCTGAGCGGACAGCACCTCCATGGCAGCAGTGAGCGTCGCCAATGGCGTACTCGCAGACTGCACCTCGGGGAGGATCTTCGCGAGTTGTTCGGACCACGTCCTCAGCTGGACGTACCAATCGTCGAGCGACGGCGCCTGGAAGGCTTCGCGTTGAAGCGCGCAGTACACCAGGGCGATCCGACCGAGGTCGTCAGCGGGCATGGGATCCACCGCGAAGTCCGGCCAGCGTCGGTCCTTGGCTATCGCCAGCAGATCCGGTGGCGCTGCCAACTTGGCATCGCGCCACGCGCTCAGCAGACTGATGATCAAGGGCGCGCGCGGATGGTCGAACATCTCGGCCAGCGCCGGACCGGCGCAGGCGATCCCTGGCTCGAGGATGTCGCGCAGCGCGCCACTCAACGCCAGTGCCCATCTGGGGAACTCGCGATGTGACGGACCGCTGGGATCCTTCTTCAATGATTCGACAATCAGGCGTGGTGCCTCCACGGCGCTGGACACGCCATCGTGGAGACGACTCCACCAGTCGTGATCGGACATCGGGTCGCCGGGGGCAACTTCGCCGGGAAGAGGCACCGGCATTTGGTCTATGCCGTTGCGCAGCCAAAGGGACGCGGTGGGTTGCACGAACGAGGCTGGATTCACAGGGGGATTCAGGACCTGATCGAGCCGCAGCGACGTGCAGTTGAATGACACTGTGTCGGCTCCGGCGGCGATCTCCCAATGAGCGCCCTCCCGCGCGAACGCCGGCAGTGGATCAGGCTGCGGGTACACGTTCGCTCCGACCCCGAACGACAGCAGGGCGCCAACGAGCGCCTGAGGATCCGCGTCGAGCACTGCCTGGAGTGGCCCACGATCCAGTTCCATGACCCAGACCGTCCTGAGTCCCTCCTGGGGCACGGGGGACGGCCAGCGCGTCGCTTGGGCGGTCAGGCTGAGGACCGAGAATCGCGTGCCGCTGTCGACCCGGGCGTCACTGAACTTCTTCGGATCCGCCAATTGCCCACTGCCGCGGTACATGGAGTACAGGTAACCACGGCGCGCCACATCGAGGCTATCGCGGTGCATCTCCGATCCCAGGAGAATCCGGGGCGCCGGGAGCGCCCGCCCCGCGGCCACCAGCTGGACCTGCGATTGGGTCCACAGCCAGGGCAGCAGCTCACCCAGGTGGTTTCCAAAAGCTCCTTCGACGGCAGTCCAGGAGGCGTCGTCGGGACGTTCCGGAACAGGGTTCGCAGCGAGATCGGCGACGAGGGCGTCCAGGCGCGGCTTGGCATCGGCTTCCGCATCGAACGCACCGAAGACATGCAGGCCGAAGCGCACTCGGTCCGGGCCGACCGCCGGCAGCGGACTGAGATCGAGGTAAAGATTGATCTTGCTCATGCTGTGCCTTCACTGAAACAACTGGGCATGCCGGTCCGCAGCCGCGATAGCGCGCATCGCGGGGCTCGGCGGCGGCGCTGCCGCCGCAGCAAGTTGGGATTGCTGTCGCTTCCCACTGCCTCCCTGCAGCTGGTAGGTGACCTGGGAACTGAAGCTCAACTTGAAGAATTGGCTCACCTTGATGGACACGCTCAACGAGCCGTAGCCCGTCAGTGAGCCATCCTCGCGGTACACCGCCTGAAGCAGCAGCGTGATCGTGACCGTGGCGATCGAGAACACGACCACGCTGCCGCGCACGAGCAGCATGATGCCGATCGACAAGGTCTGCCCACCCGACGCACCGGATTGGAATTCAACGAAGATCCCGAACTGCACGTAGACGGACCCGTGGCAGGGACCCAACGCGAACTCGACTCCGGCACCTGCCACGATCCCAATGCTGACCCGCGACACGACACGTCGACTCGTGGTGAGGTAACGGGCCTCGGTCTCCACCCAACCGCCACCGTTCAGGAACGCGATGGTCAGCGTGAACGGCACGACCTTGCGGCTCAGGTTGAATTGGATGCCGATCGCGAACTCGTTCGACTCGCTGTCCATCGCCAGCGTCAGCCCGGCGCCGAGCATCAGACCGGACACCGCGAAGACGCCGGCACCGATCGGCGGCAGCGCGACCGCGAGCGTGCACGCGACACCCACCGGCCGTCCACCGTCATAGACCATGTCCAGCTTGAGGCCGCTGCCACCCTCCGGCTGGTATGCCTTCATCAGGTCGGTCATCCACTGCAGCGTGGCATCCATGCGGATCCGGTCGGCCTTGATGTCGAACCGCATCCGCCCGCCTTCGTCGAACTGCAACACCGTGTCCGCGAAGGTCACCAGGGGCAGACCGCCGAACTCGAGCAGCCAGTCGGCCTTGATGCTCGCGTCCTGGGTCTTCTGGGGCGTGCCTCCGACGACGCGCACATCCGCCTTGGCCGTCAACTGGGCCTTGGGCAGGATCAAACTGAGCGGTCCCAACTTGAAGGCCTCCGCTCGCTCGGTGAACGGAACATCGACGCTGGCCTTGAGCCAGGGAACGCGATTCGATTCGTCGAAGCCGTGCGTGACCTTGATGGTGTCGTTAGCGATCGCCGGCATCTTCAGCCGTTCGAACAGCGCGTTGTTCTTCAGGGCCGAGAAGTCCGGCAGGATCTTCGAGAGATCGAAGTTCTGCAACGACGCCGGAATGACGCGCTCCAGAAAGCTCTCCGTTGGCAGCCGAATGCCGAGCGCTTTCAGGTCATCACCGACACGATTGACCAGCGCGGCGACAGGCGATGAACGCACCGCTGCGGCATAGTCATCGAAGAAGTACGCCAGCCGGTCGCGGTTGAAATTCATCTCCGGAAGGAGCGGCCCTTCGCCGACCGCGCGAATCAGACGCAGCGTCGACGTCGGGTCCTGGAAAGTCGGGCTCTTGGACAGATCCTCCTGCACCGATCGGACACGCCCGTAGAAGCCTTCGACGCCGGACAGCGCGTCGCGAAGCCCCGGCTCGAAGCCGCGCACCCACTGCGCCACTTGGTCCACCGTCTGCTGTTCCAGCTGGCGCTTCCAGTCCTCCAACTTTCCCTGGCTTCCCAGCCACTTGGTGGACAAATCCTGCAAGCTCTCGGCCCACCCCAGCGCACCCGACACGAACGGCTTTAGAAACGCCTCGTCTGCGACGCGGCCGAGAACGCCAGCGGCGAAGGCGTCGAGATCATTGAGCGACCGAGTGCAGGCGTCCTCGAGGGCCTTCTCAATGTCCGGTATGGCGCCGCCCCCCAAGTCCGTGAGGCGCTTGGCGAGCTCGGAGGCGAAGTCTGGAACGACGCCAAGGACACCCCTGATCGCACCGTCCAGTTCGGACCGCGCTTTGTCGAGCAGCTTGATGGGTGTCGCCAGGGTCAGCTCACCATCCACGTACTCACTGTCCGGATCGCCCAGGCTCTGCTCCCGCAAGGTCCCGATCTGTTCCCACAGCGCGGGCAACCACGGCCCCATCTGACTCAGTTCCCGGGCGACATCGTCGAAGACCACGTCGACGGCGGACTGGATTTGGCTCAGAACCAATCGCACACCCGCAAGGGCGCCCTGCAGCAGCGGTGGAACCTCCGTCGGCAGCATCGCACCCACGGTGGCCAGCATGCCATGCGTGGCCGCTCTGCCTTGCTCAAGGAGATCGAGCGCATCCTCGAGCGACAGCTCGCTGTCCTCCAGCGGCCAGACCAGTTCATTGAACGCCTCGAGGACTTGCATGTGCTGGCGCCTGGCCTCGAGCACGAGGTCGTCGGCAGCCGTCAGAAACTTGTCATACCCGGTCTTGAGAGGGGCGAGCTGGACCACGAGGCTGGACGCCCAGGTCTCTGCCATGTGCTTGAACTCTGTCGCCGGAATCGGCGAGCCCACGGCCCTGATCTCGTCCCTCACCGTCTTGCGCCACTCGTCTATCCGTGCGGCAGACAGCGTTCTCTGCCTCTCGATACCTTGACGCAGATCCTGCCCCACGCGCTTGATGGCATCGTTGGTCGGGTTGCTCGCTTGCAGGCTGTGCAGGAGCGTGTCGGAGCCCTGGCTGTTTGCGGGCCCCACCTGGGCAAGCGCGTCGTGTGCCAAGCCGAGCATGTCAAGCAAGCGCGCTTTCAGCTCGTCGGCCGACAGGCCGGAACGCGCGGCCGCTCCAGCGTTCTGCTGCAGTTGCGACAGAAGCGCGCGCGTCGCGTCCACTGCCGCCATGGCAGCGGGTACAGGCCCCGCCACGCCGCCCGCAGCCGAACGCATCATCGATACGTTGGACAGTCGAGCATTGAGCGCGTTGTCCTTGGCCCGCTCCGCCACGAGATTCGTCGCGAGTGCGTCATCGGAAAGCGGCCACGTGAATCTGCGCCATCCCGGCATGTCCGCCACCGCATTCGGCAGTGACGCGTCGGCGTCACCCGGATGCAGCGGTGGCTGCGCTTCCGGCTGAGGAGCCGGAAGGTTGTCGTAGTCGACGCCCGAAAAGGCCGGCCACAGGTCGGTTCGATCATCCAATTCCGGCGCCGTGGCGGAGAAGAAGATCAATCGGTCGGGCTCGGAGATCTCGCGAGGCACGCGATCGGCCACCCCCTGCTTGTCGCCGGCAGTGGACAGGAACACCGATGGTCGCGGGTAGATACGCTGGTCGGCCTGCGGATCCCACAGTCGGATTTCGAAGCCATTCGGGCCGTCCTCCCCCCAGCTCCCGTTCACGAGTATTCGACGCGTACCGAAGTGCACCCCCTCGACAAAGCCTCGCGATTGGAGGGCCGCACCGAACTCCGGGTAGCGCCGCTCGGGTTCCAGGATCTCGACGTACTCCGCGACCTTTCGAAGGATGGCGCGACCGGCCAGCTTGAGTTGACTCGGCTCGAACTGCATGAAGGGCAGGACGGTCCGCTCGTACACGATGACGTGCTTGCTTCGATTCCACAGGACACCGATGCGCCCCACGCGCTCCACGGTGATCTTGGACAGGCGGCCCATCACTGTCGTGGAGATGATCTTGGTGCGCTTGTTGTCGAAGCTGGCACGCTGGTCCCCCCACGCGCCGAGCGCCGAGAACCTCAGCCCAGAGACATGCGCCTCGTTGCTGACAGGATTGCGGAGAAGGTTCCTGAAGATCGCGTCGGACTCGAAAGGCCATGCGAATCCGCCGGGCAGACCCCCTTCGTAGTACGCGCCCGCCTTGGCTCGACGCGAAGGAAGGATGGGGTATCGCAGGTCCGCGCCGGTGTCGGGTGCCGCAGCACCTGCTTCGGCTTTCATATAGCGACCGTCGCGCAGGAAGGCCGTCACTCCTTGTTGGAGACCCAGCGTCTGGAATGGCTGGTCGTCGGTGCGCTGGGCGCGCGCCCCGGGCTCATACAACTCCAGCACGGCAAGCCGCGAGCGGAACGCGGTGAGTGTCTGGGCCCAGCGCACGCGGTGCGCAAGGAACACCTGCCGACGACCATCCTTCGGGGCATAGCCCTGTTCATCGAGCAGCACGCGCTCCAGTGGCGGCGCCATCGCCCCCGTCCGAGAGGCTGTCTCCGCCAAAGACAGCCGCACCGGGACTTGGGCGGCATCGACCACCGTGTTGATCCCGTAAACGAGCTCTACCTCCACGCGATCCACGCGTGCCCCGGGCGCACGTTGGCCGGGGTAGCCGAGTACACGCGACAGGTTCCAGGGCGGCTCGGCATAGCCTTGAGGAAACCAACTTGACTGCAGCTGGAACTTGGCCGGTGCGCCGAGGCGGTAGTCGATCGGCTTGCCATCCTGGATGGCCGGCTGCGCGGTACTCTTCTCCATCGCCTCGCCGACAGCTTGCGGCGGCAGTGTCAGGGCGAAGCCTCGGCTGGCCGCTGCGATCTCCCACTTGCGCCCCTCCTGATCGGACAGTGACCAGTTCGCGATCTCATCCGAATCGGTGTCTGGCTGCACGAGCGCCGGCACCCCCACCTTCGCGATCAGCAGCGGCTCGCGGCTGATGTAGATGACCGACCGGTTCTTGTCCACGCCACTCGAATGTCGCCGGAGTCGGACGATGAGAGAGCGACTGGTGGTCGAACCCGTTTGCTCTTGGGCCTCCAGCAGTGCCGGTGCACGTTGGTCATCTGCATCCAGCGGGATCACCAGCGACGTGGGCGAGGCCAGGAGTCGGCGAAGCGCCAGTTCGGCCTTGTTCGCGTGGGCGTTCGTGTCCAGCGGGGTCCGAGTGGCATCCGGCACCGGGTCCTCGGCACCCGGGCGGACGTCGGCCACCACCATCTCGTGCACACGAACGGTCAGCTGACGCACCTGCAGATCGGGCAACGTTTGGGGGGAGAGTCGCACTCCATCCACTTGGGCCTCGGCATCCAGCAGCAGCTCGCCATCGGCCGCGAACCCAAGGTCCAGGGCACCAAACCGGGTTCGAAGCACACCCGTGGTCCCGTGGGCCGCCTTGCAGTCCTTGACGTGAATCCGCAGACGCGTGGCCTCGCCACCAGTCACCCCCGGTGGGATCGTCGAATCTGGCCACGCTGCAAACTGATCGAGTACTTCCTCGAGAAGCACGTTCTCAACGCGGCCCTGATAGGCGAGGTCCCCCGTCTGTGCCAACAGCGGGAGGCCAGGCAGCCGCAGCGCAACGGTGTGCTCCGCCGACGTGACGAACGGCTCGATTTGTCGGATCGACCGGTTCGTGACCTTGACACTGATGCGCGACTCGAACTCCATTCGGAGTGCGACGGCGAAGGTGCCCCTGCCAGCCGACTGCAGCTCGGGCACGAAGGTGGCATCCTCACCAGCGGCCACCGTCTGCAGCGATCGAACGTATGGCCGCTGCACGAACGCATTCCAGAACTGATGCCCGCCCTCCAGCCCTCGCAGGAAGAGCAGCCAGGCATTCGGGACACTCGCAGCGAGCCCGTCGAGGGACTCCGCAGGTTGCACCCACTCGGCCGCGGTCGCCGTGCTTTGGGCCCTGATCCCGTTCAAGTCGAGAGACGCCTCGTACTGGAAGACTGGAGAGAACCCGACGAGGAAAACGCGCCTCTCGCTGCCGCGTGTCGTGGCCGGGCGCAGAAACAAGGCGACGTTCTTGTCGCTCGGATCTGCGTCACTGCGAGAGAACGGCAGGGCAGCCTTCAGGCTGTTGTTCGAAATGCTCTGGGCCCCCAGCACCTCGAAGGGACCCGTGGCCGCCATGTCCAAGAGAGCACGTGGCTTGGGGAAAGCCGTGCCGGGCGTTCGCGACGTGAACCGCGTCCAGAGCGAGTCGCCGCCGTCCTGCAAAAAAATCGCTGGCGCAACGTCCGCAACGAATTCGAATCGCCCCTTCTCGTCCGCAGCGAAGACCTTCGATTTGTAGAACGCCGGAGACAGCAGTTGCAGTTCCAGCGCCACTCGGCCGGCCTTTCGATCGACCCTGCTGTCCTCGCTTCCATCACACTCCAGCAACAGGCAGGGCCTGTTTTCGGTGGCGCGGAACACTTCCACGCGCTCGACATGCCGATGGCTGAAGTCATCCTTTTCGGACCACGACCACTTTCCTCCGCTGGCGACGGCTGAGATCGTGACGGGTGCAGCACCCGTAGAGAATGAGAGTCTCAGAACTGGTGTCATGCCGCGGTCCCCACTGAATCACTTCAACTCGTTCGTCTTGGCGTCGTAGTGCACGTTGGATCCGCCGAATCGGTCCTGGATCTTCGTCTTCAACTTGGCCAGCCGTTCGGGTTCACCTTTTGTACCGGACCTGATGGCGAGCACGCCATCCAGCGGATTCCCCGACTTCAGGGCGACCACGATCTTTTTGATGGCGGTCTTTCCGCCTCGCCCTTGCAGACGGGTGTCGAACACGGCGGCGCAGACCGCGATGCCCTTGCCATCCAACGCCGTCGCCACGTCTTTGAAGTTGGAGCGTGCTCGCCGAACGGCCAACTCGACCATCAATCCGCGCAGACCCGGCTGAGCACGGGTCCAGTGGATCATGCGTGCAGCGAAGAGCACCTCGCTCGAGGTCACTTCGAGAGGAAGAGGCTTGATGAACAGTTGCAACCCCGTGGTCTTCTTGCCCGTCTTGTCGGTGATCAACGTCCAGATGTCCTTCTTGAGATCGGCCCTTCGCTCCAGGTCGATGCCGTTGGCATGCACTCGAAGCTCCGGAAAGTAGCAAGCGGCCTCATCGGGGAATCGCTGGAGCGCCATGCGCAGCAGCAGGTGGAAGTTGTCATTCCACGCGTTCGCCGCAAACTGGATCAGACCGAACGTGAAGCTCGCGCTGTCGTAGGAGTTGACGGCCTCGAACGCACCGCCGCCCTCGACATCAGTCGAGCATGCGAATACCTGCGCCCAATGACCCAGCTCCGGGTAGTCCTCGGGGTCGTAGCCGAACTGGGAGTCGCCAGAGGCGAGCGCCAAGCCACGGCTCACGATCACCCCCTTCTTGTTTGACCACACATGAGGTCTACCGACCAAGAACTCGTAGGCGCGATCGATGCTTGCACCATGGTGGGTGGCGCCCTTTGTCCAGCCCGGAGCCAATGCCACCTCGACTGGAACAGTGGGAGGTGTCACGACGCTTGCGGAAACGACATCGATCTCGGCATCGATTGCAGATGAGTGAGGTTCAGTCAGTTGGGACCGGACGGTGATCGTCCGGCCCTCCAAGTCGGCCGCTGGCACATAAGTGATCGCCAACGACTTGCCGAGCTGGCGCGTCTTCCGGCCGGGCACGATGAGGCTCCACGTTGCACTCGTTCCCTTGGCTGATTCTGCCGACACACTGGCTGAGAAGCGCACCAGGGTCCCAAAGGGAATCTTGTCGTGATCGGGCATCGAGAGATCCTCCACGGGCAACAGAACAAACCAAGGACTGCGTTGGACGAGGACAAGCCTGTCGAGGCTGTCGCATCGAGCGACCGTGCGCATCCGCAGTACTATGGATCACGGATGGCAGTAATCGCAACTGGCGCGCCGGTCGATAACTTGGATTGACGTCAGGCGCTTGCAGCGACTACGTGCGCGACGTTAGAGTTCACGAAGTTGCATGGACAATCTGATTGAAGAACTCGAGCGCCGCGGCGCCACGACGAGGCTCGTTCTGATGCCGCTGGCTCGCGTCCTGGTTGAGCGAGAGCTGACCATGGGGGACTTCCGTGTCTTTCCACGCTGACATCAATCAAGCTCGGATCTACGGAAGGCCGAGGATGTCCAGGCGCGCCGGGTGGAAGAAATAGGGTTCGCTGCGGTTGAGTTGCGTGGGGCCGATCTGATCCACGAACACGTCCAGCAATCGGTGGAAATCGAACACTCGTTGTGGGTCGTAGCACATCTGAAGCAACGACCTGGGATCGCGACCTCGCTCTCGCCACTTGTCGTTCGCCCACCAAGCATCGATGTCAGGCCGCACCGCCGCCATCAGGTCACGAACACTTGCCCAACCGCGCGAGCTGGCGCCGTCCGCTGCACGGAACTCCAAATGGACGATCGGCCCGCCGAACAACTCGGCACCAATCTCCTGGGATTGGCCGGTGTCGGCGGACTCATAGCCGGCGGCGCCCAGGCACACCCACGTGGCCAGGGATTGCGCCAGTTGTGCGTCGGTGAACGGCTCGCGACGCATTCCATCCCATATCTGAGCCAGTCCCTTCATCACATCGTCGTTGAACGAGGAAGAGTGTGCCGGCCCTGTCGGCGTGATCAGCCAGTGAATCGCATGAGCGCGTGCATCGGGATGGCGTCGCAGCGCTTGCTCGAAACCAGCGCGTGCACGCTTGTGCAGAGCCGCCGGCGCGGCGTTGAGGTCGAGCGCGAGCTGGATCTGCTCATGCCGGACATCTTCCAAATGCTCCTCGGTCAGCACGAGCCAATCGGCCTTGGTCGCCCAGCTGTCGTGCACGGGCAGCTCGCCACCGCGAAAGCATTCGGGCACCAGAAACCCAGGCAGCGCAGAGGCTTGGGTCCGGCCGAAGTTAAGGCCCTTCGCCCGCAACTCCTCGATCATCCGCAGGAGATTCGCGGCGCCTTCCAACTTCTTCTCGTTGTCAAAGAACTGGTCCAGCAGAAGCTCCAACGGACTGCGTCGTACCGGGTAGACGATGTCCCGCGTCGGGAACGATGGAGGTCCCGTGTAGGGGAACACGATCCGATCCAGCGGATAGGCGTCGTCCCAGCCGACCGCGCACTGGAGGAAGACACCCGATTGGGCATGCATCCGCCAAAGGTTGGGCACTTCGGGCCGAACGCACTTAAGGGGAGGCAATTCAAGGCCATCCCGGTTGTGCCAGAGCTCCTGTTGGAGCTCCCAAAAGTCAAGCAGGTTAGTGGGATCCAAGCAGTAGATGCAGCCGATCGTTCCCGGCTCGATGGCGCTTCTGGAGTCAGCCGCGAAGAACCCCGCCACCGCGGGATCGATGGTGAAGTCGATCAAGTCCGTTGGAATGCCGTGGTGTTGTGCAATGGCGGACACTGCATCGACATCGACGGCAATCGCCGCGAGTCCCGGCGTCTGTTGCATCCACTGCATGAAGCGGGACATGCGCGCCTCGACGCGTGACGCCGATTCTTCACCATCGGATTGCATCAGACGATACATCGAAGAGTAGGGAGGCCAGCATTGAACCTGTCCCCGAAACCACTCGTATCGACCCTCGATCTGCCACTTCTGCGCGAGCGCGATGGCTTCGTCGACATCCGCGACCCGCTGTACCTTCGGGCCCGGATCGGTGAAGCGGGTCACTTCCGATGTCGGTTCGTCGTCATCCATCTTTCCCTCCAGGACGAGTGCGCCGCGAGACGACTTTGACGCCCGCTCGTCACGACGGCAATCCCAAAGCCATGGAGAGCGCCGACTGGACGTTAACGAGTGGCGGGACGCAAGATGGTGTCGCCCGGGTCTCCGTATAGCTGGTAAGCACCCCAGGACGATCCAAACCCTTCCTGGAAGACGGCCTGACGTGCACCCTGCAACGCCTTGCCTATGCCGTCCCTGTTGAGCAGACTGTCGTAGAACAACTGCGCGACCTTCACCGCCTGTTGATCGTCGACCGGCCATCCAGTTCCGATGTAATTCGGTACGCCACGTTCGAGAAACGCCTCGGCGATGCTGGCCAGACCGCGGGCTTGGCTGTCCGGGTCGACACCGCTCCCTTCTCGCAAGACACCGGAGAAGCATGCGTTCGCGAACACCAGTCGCGGCACCTGTCGCGCGCGGAAGATGTCGACGGCCGTCAGCACGCGGTCCTCACCGAAGACCCAGCCCGACAACTTCGGGTTCTTGGAGTCGTAGTCCCCATGACCCGAGAAGTGGACGATGTCGTAGTCCCCGGACAGCAGCATGGCAAGGATCTCGATCGGCTCGCACTCCCCCGGTCCGATCCGATGATCGACCTGCACCTCGATCTCGCTGCCCCCCACAACCCGACCATTCATCGCCTTGAAGACCTCCACGAGGCGTCGCCCTTCCGTTCGGGCGCCGGGCAACTGAAGTCCGGGTTCCGGCGCCGGGTCGGCGATGACCAAGACCCGCAGCGAATTGTTCAATGACGGCGTGAACCCGCCCGGCGCCGAAGACAGCATGGTCTTGAACTGGCGCGACAGACCCAGGTCCGTGCCCAACCATCGCAGCTTCGAACTGTCGTCGTGGCCAAGGAAGCAGGCCATCTCCCAGGGGTAGGCGGCAGACGTCGCGTCGACGATCAGCCGAACCGGTGCCGTTCCATCCATGAGGTCGTGGAAGTCTGACGGCATCAGGTAGGTGTACAAGAGTCGACCGTACTGCGCCTGCTCCAACGGGGACGTCGCATTGCGCAGCGCCTCCGCCGCTTCACTTGCATTTCGCAGGTTCACGACCACCTCGCGTACCGGAACGACCGCGCTCTTGGACAAGGCTGAGAATCGGAACAGATCCCTCGCTTCATCGCGCTCGACTGCGATTCTCACTTCCTCGAATCGTCTCGGACCCTGCGCGTCGGCGCGTGGCTGCTTGGACGTCCGGGCGGCGCCGTGTCGCGCCTTGTCGGCTTTCCTGGCTCGGGCTTCATCGTCGGCTTTGGGTCGCACGACGGTCAGCTGCACGGTGGACAACGAGGCGGTGCTTGCCATCCACTTCAGCTTCTCGATTAGCAGGAAGAACCGCGCTGGGTCGCGTTCGATGAGGATCACCTGCGTCAGTGGGACGGCACTCGACGTCTCCTCGCGCAACTCGATGAGACCCGCACCGATGCCTTCCAGGAGTTCCTTGAGGGCGAGGTCGCGCTCCATCGCGCCCTCGCCCGCACCAACGAGCACGGTGCTGATGGTCGTGAGTCCGAGCGCGGCCGAGCCGATGGCGACGTTGGCCATCAGGCGACGCAACGCGATGGGGCCGAATTGACCGTAGTCGCCCATGCCGGCGACGACGACACCATCCGCGGCGACCGCGCCACGAGAAGGCAGGTAGAAGGTCTCGCCCAGTTGCCCGGAGATCATGCCGCGCTTGACGGCGCGATCGATCCACCCACCCATGGCCGCATCGATCGCCCCGATCGCATTGACCGGCTCGACCCCGCGATAGTGGCCCACGACAACGACCGGTGCCTTGATCTCCGTCACGTCCCCGAAGCGGACGGCGACCTTAAGCTCGATGGCGTTCACAGTTCGAGGAGAGGCACTGCCCGCATCCGCGTTGGTTTTGGCGGCAGGTGGGGTCGGGCGCGGCAGCGATCGCGTGTTCGTCCCGAGAGCCGCCTTGATCACCGCGTCCGCGGCAAAGCGTTGCTCCTCTTCGGAGACGCTGGCGGGACCATTGGCTCTGGCCTTGGTCGCCACTTCCTCCAGGCCGAGCAGCAATCTCCGATCCGCCGCAGTTCGATACTCCCTCATCTTGGGCTCGCCACGAACGCGCGCTCGGAGCGCGGTCGTCACCAGTTCGTCGGTCTGTCCCGTGACCAGCAGCTGGTCGACGGCGCGCAAGACGGACTCATTGCGCGCGAGGTCGCCGTGAACCTCCTCGATGTAGTAGGTCGGAACGCCGGGCAACAAGCCCAGCTCATGCGGGACGCGACCGTCGCCCATGAACCCCAGCTTGTACTCAAACTCGCCCGGCGCGACCACGCTCATCGAGTCGATGGTCACGCAACGTGCACCGGCGATGTAGACCATGCGACCAGGATCGATCGTCACGCCATTCTCGAGATCCTTGTGGAACTGGTATGTTCGATCGAGGTGGCGCTGCGAGATGCCGGGCACACTGCCCCACGTCTCCCGCTGGTAGAGACTCATTTGCGCCGCCGACAGCTTGCTCGGCGATGGCAGCAGCATGTACGTGCCGACAAAGGTATTGGTGATGCCCAACAGCTGCGGCATGTTGTGCTTCAGGTCGAGACGCTGAAGCAACTCCATCAGCTGATCGCTGCCGCTCAGCACCGGCGGGATCGAGAACGAGCCGTAGTTCGGCGTGCCCAGCATGATGAGGCGTCCCCCGGCTTGCAGCTCGGCGTCGCGCATCCCCTCCCACAATTGCGGATGCCGCAGCATGAAGTTGCGCGCGACCAAGCCACCCATCGAATGGGCCACCAGATGGACGGGCTGGTTCGGAAAGCGTTTTCTAATCAGCGCGGCCAATCCGTCCGAGGCTTCGTCGATGTCTCGACGCCAATCGTAGGCATACGGTTCCACGTTCCACCGCGCGCGCAGCGACAGCACTGCCTTGGCGTAGTAGCGCTTGTTGAGGCCCGTGGGGCGGACCTGAACACCGGCCGCGACCTCGTGGGTCGCCGCCGCATTGAGTTGCAGATCGGCGATGCGCCCAACCATCAAGCGCAGTGGGTTGACCCAAATGCCCTCGTCCGCACCGGTCGGCTTGGCCACCCCCAGATCCGCCCCGGTGATTCCGTGCAGGAACACCACGTTACCCAACGGTGCGCCTCGTGACCGAAAAAGTCGTGTCTGCGATGCGAATCGCTGGAGGTCTGCAATCTCCGCTTCGTCGAAGATTCGCAGCAGTTGGGCCTTGATTGCGGCGGACTTTGGACCGCGCGTCGCGACGCCTCGCAGCGCGTCCTCCAGTTGATCCCAGGCCATGAGTTGGTTGTGTTGCATCGGGATTCCCGAGGAGTCCGGCACCGGTGGGCGCCATAGGTCGTCGCTAGGATAGTGCGCTGAACGACCCAGGTCCACTTCGCAGTTGCCAGTTCTTTGATTCGTGGGGGGTCCCAGTTTTGGCTTCGGACAAGCCCCTGCCTGGCGCCAACTCGGCGGGGGCTCATGTGCCTTTTCGGAAGGCCGCGCGAGCCTCAACTTCGCGGTCGCTCGGGTACTGCCGCCGGCACCCCCGAGCTTCCTGTGTCCCGCGCCCGACACGCTCGGGTTCGCATCGGGCATGCAGCCGGGTGGTTGCGGACGCAGATGGATCTGAATAGAGTATGGCCAAAGGGGTGTTCGACCCCATCGCCGAGCCCACTCACCCGATGCATTGCGTCGACCCAGGACGTGACCGGCACGACGCGGCGGCGGCTTCGATCCAGCGGGGAGTCACACTTGAAAGCCAAGGAAGTGCGAACGGCGATCCGGGAGCTCGAAGAGGGCTGCCTCTTCCTCGCGCGACTCAACGTCTGCGTCAGCGAGGGACTCTTCTTGAGACCGGGCGCACCGAGACGTCTATTGAGTGATGTCGGGGCGCGGGCCGCGCCGGATGCCAGCGCGCGAGACCTCCTGGACATGGCAAAGCAGAGGCTAACCCAAATCGTCGCCCACGACTTTGCAAAGCGGCTGCGGCTTGAGTTCGACGAGTCCAAGCATGGACCCTTCAAGGCCCTGCGAGTCGTCACCGAAGAGACCTTCTTGGCCTGGTACGCCCTTGCTCGATCGACAACGGGAGAGGCGCTCAAACGTGAGCCCGACCATCTCGCCAGTCCGGCGGCCATGGGACCGATCGGCCCCGACACCCGCGACGACACGCAACTCCTGGGCACGATCAGGCTGTGCGAGCCTCATGGCAAGGCGTATGTCACGGAGCACGCGGAGTGGCGCGAGTTCGTCGATGGCCAGCCGAATCGCGCCGACGCCTCGTTCGATTGGATCGGGTTTCCTGCTGCCGCGCCCACCAACGTGGTGGCGCTGGTCATCCGAGACGACGTTGAACTGGGTTGGGCCACATGCCACCGGCCCACGCTGTTGGATGCTTTCGACCACACCTGGTGGTGGTGTTGGCCCAACGATCCCAAGCACCACGGGCACGCGGTCCAAATCTCGTCGCTCGCGCGACGAACGATGGACAGGGGGGCTCGCGAGTGGGTGGTCGATCCCGTTGACATCGACACGACCGACGGTCGTGTGCATGCCGTCGAGCTCGGCCCCATCACCAAAGGGACGAGCCGACACCTGCAGCCCAAGGCCTGGGAATGGTTCGTCGAAGTGGCCACTCGTCACTCTTGACCATGAGCTCCAAAGATTCGTCCCCACCCTCCAGTCGCACCCGGATTCCCGAGTCCGAAGGCCAACTGCTTTGCATGGCGCTCGGAGGTCAACGCCAGATGGCGACAAGGCTCGCCGAGACGTGGGGCGGAATCAACGACGGGGCGTGGTCGGCGATCGATGTCGTGACGCAGAACCGCCGTCTCTGCGTCAACGCGGGACTGCCGGAGGATCTTCGTCGGCTCGAGCGCATTGAAGCGACGGTCGCGGCCGCATGGAACGTGGCGATGACTGACTTCGAGGCCGGAGGTGCCGTACGCAGCAACGCGGCCCTGCGAGCGCTGGGTGTCTTGACGGAGCGCTTCCCCGCACCTCCCATTCATGCCGCGTTGCTGGGCGCGATCACGAGAGCGGGCTCGATGCTCTCAGCCTGCGATGATTCGTCGCGAGAATCACTGCGAAGCATGCTTGGGCCCATCCTCGTGCGGGCATGGCACCGGACGCTCGACAAGGCCTCGCGAACGGCCATGTTCGAAGCACTCTCGGCTTGGTCGCTCTACGACTCGGCCGATGCGTTCACCGGCTTGATCTGGGCCTGGCGCTTCGATACGGATCGTGCCGTCGACTACCTCCTCGCGTTGCAGAACGTGTGTGAGACGACGCCGGAAGTCGACGTCGATCCGTTGCTGGTTTTGCCGGACGATGACGAGTTGGCCACCTTTGAAATGCTTCTCGCCCAGAGGCTGCCAACGGACGCAGGGCACCCGCGATGGCGCCATGTCCGGATGATCGTCGAGACGATCTTTCACTCAAGGGACTTCGGACATTGGCACGCATGGTTGGACGCCGCCCTTATCGGTCCGGAGGCGAAGACCGCCCGTGCGGCGGGCCCGGTTCCGGTCTATGTCCCCCTCGAACCCATTCCGGTCCATGACGAGGAAGACAACTGTGTCTACTGACGTCAAGACCCACCTTGGTTCCCCCTCCCGCGGAGACTCGCAGGGAAGCGCGCGACGGCAACCGGACCAGCGACCGACGCGCTCGCCTGCAGGCTTGCGCATGATCAAGCAGTACTGTGACGAGATGGTCATCCAGGAAGGAACGACTCCGGAGTACCACACGTTGATAGCTGTCGACCCGGATGTCATCCACATGGGGGCCTTCCCCCTCGAGAACCTGGCACAGGGGTCCGTCTTCCACGCCTGGGCGCCTTTGAGAAGGTGCTCGATGGAAATGTCGCAGGTCATGCGCGACAACGTTCCCGAGCGACGCACCGAGTTGCTCAGCGAGATCTTCGAAGGGAGCGATACGCGAATCTCACTCCTGACGACGATCGCGCTGTCGACATACATATTCAGGCAGCGCGGCCCGTTGGAGGCTTTCGGGGGCTACACCGTCCTACCGCCCCACCAGCAGGAGTGGGACAACGCGGTCGTCAAGGCTCGACATCAGGCCGATGACTGGAAGCACTCCCTCAGCAAAGTGGTCGATGTCGCTAAGGTTCGCAAGATCGTCGAGAACGCGCGCCGCGAGCAGAACCCCGACGTGGAAGATGCGCTGGTGAAGGCGCTGCCGCTCACGGTGAGCGCGCTGTTCCCGGCCCAGTTGTCGCCGGACCATGGGATCGCCTCATGCATTGGATGGCAGCTCAGTGGTGCGCTGAAGCCGTACGACAAGATTGCGGGACTGCCATCGTTCGATTCGATATTGAAGACGCCAGCGGCGCAGAAACTGGCGACCGAGTTGGCCGAACGCATCTCCAGCGACATCACCAATTCGCAGGCCTTTCAGGAGTTGGACGCCGCCACCAGGCAACGGCAATTGCAGTCGCTGCAAAGGACCATAGACGGCGACGCCAAAGTGCTTGCGTTCCTGCATTCGATCAGGGACGACCCGCCGACAGTGGCGATCGCGGGCAAGGCCTTGCCTCTTCGAGTGATCCTGCTGACCGCCAGCGCTCGGATCTGGCGCGTCGCACGTGCGAAGGATGTCGGCTTGGCACTTCGGTTGCGCAGTCCGTTGTCCTATCTCAGCGACGGGAATTTCTTCGAGTGGGCCTTCGCGGCCGCGCCAGCCAGCACCGATGCGGATCAGGCCTCGTTGCTCGAACGATTGCGTGACGGGCTGCTCAGCGTCTGGCTCGGGCCGTTGACGACAGAAGGACCCCCGGCGACGTCGAGGGAGCTTGAAGTGGCGCGCAGCGAGTGTCTGCGCCAATGGGAAACGCTGATGTCGCACTTGGCGACGTCGCTCAATCTCGCGTCCCCGAAAGGTGCATTGCAGAAGGCGCTTGCGGCTGTGCTGTCCGAGGATGATCGAGCGAACGCCGCCGGCATCTCCGCCCTGCTGCAGCTCAAGATCATCGACGCGACTAATCGGTTGGCACTCAACGCGAATCAGGTGGGACTGACCCACGTGCGGTTCTCGGCCGCACAGCAGCGCAACCTGCCGCCGATGCGGATGCTTGACCATGCGCAAGCGGGCCCGCTGTTGCGTCGGCTCTACAAGCTGTCCGCGGAAAAAGAGCGCCTGCCCTTGCTCATGAAGATCATGTCGCTCGAGGCGGACGCCCTCGACAAGGTCGCCAGTTCGTACTTCCAATCGACTCTCGTGAGCCTGCTCTGGTTCCATCTGGCGCACTGGGACGAGGCCCGAGACGTAGCGAAGCAGGCAGCCGCCTATGCACTTCTCAGGAGTCCCGATGACGATCGACGGGTGGTTGCGGACTTCGACATTGATGGCGAAGAGGCGCTGTACTTGCTCGCCGTCACGGCGCGACACAGCGCATCCGAGACGAGGGCACTGGAACTCGCCCGTCTTGCGCTGAAGGCCGCAAGCAACCTGCCAAGGGTGAGCCCCATCGACCTTCGGTTTCAGGCCGAAGGGCAACTGCTGCGCTTCGCCGATCTCCTGATGGGCGAAGAAGCGCAGGACCTCTCCGGCTTCGCAGGGCTTCGGACCAGGCAGCTGAGTGATGCCCTGAAGCACGCCTTGGCGCTGATCAACACATCGGAATGGCGCCGAATACGAGATCAGGTCGACTTAGGCCCGTCCGCGGGACAAGAGGATGAGTTCGAACGGTACATGGAACTCTATTCGCTGCAGCAGATGTACTGCGCGGTGGGACTGCTTTTTCTCCTGGCCTTTGTCCGCGGCGACGCCGGTGACACTCGCGAAGACATGCAGACTCTCAACAAGGAATTTGGAAAGCTGTGCATGCTTCACCGCGACGGCGGCGTGCTTCAGTTGGTCGACTCCGACACATTCGAAGCGGTCAGGTTCTTCGTTTCGTATTGCCTTGTCGACGAGCGCAATCGGACGTCGCAGTCCGCGCAAGACATGGCTCGGCGTTGCGCCGACTACAAGGCGATGGTCAGCAGCGACAGGCATTCCCCTCTGGAGAGGCGAGTGATGGCATGGCTCGCAGGCGCCTTCGCCAAGCGCTGAGCAAATACCAATCGTGGAACAGAACGATCTGCCGGTGACGGTGTGCGAACACGTCACTTGCGATCCGGGAGGCGCCCATATAAGACCTTCCCTAACGCCCTCGACGCGATAAACGGGACGTCTGCGGCGTCCTCAGCCGACTCCCCGCGCCGAGATCGGCTGCTCGGTCGCCGCCACAGCCTTGCGAACAGGTGTGAACGGCGACGTGAGGAATGCGCTAGGCTAGACGTCACTCCCGTCGAAGCGGGTTCAGCCAGTAAATGTTGGCGCCGACCGAAAATTGACCCACCTACAGCGATAGTGCCGATTCAAATTTGACCCGGGTGTTCAACCTACCCTGCCTCTTTCTTGAGCAGGGGA
>Ga0307509_10000817_pt1 | contig 53405 bp, 44 predicted proteins | sample 10_EM_MG_FD_202245 | JGI IMG/M metagenome (GOLD analysis project Ga0307509, IMG submission 202245) | Populus trichocarpa ectomycorrhiza microbial communities from riparian zone in the Pacific Northwest, United States - 10_EM | ecosystem: Host-associated > Plants > Roots > Unclassified | place... | reverse complement strand
CCTCTTTCCCACCAAAAATGCCTAAATTCAAACGATTATACCTCATCATACAGCTGCTCCAGAAACCTAAAAAAACCTCTACATTGTTGAGAGAGATAAAGAGAATAATGTAGAGGTTTTTTTGAGTGCCCTGGGTGACTTGTTCTGGTGGTATAATCGTTTGAAAATAGCTAGATTCCTAGTGCAGGTCTTGATCCGCACGACCATACTCAGAAACTTCGCTCAACCCTCACCCTAGACCTATTCATCGGAGGAACACCCCCCATCTTCTATTCTTCGTACATGGAGAACTCAATTACCTAGTGCAATTATCCCTCCTCTCATCGGTTTTTGCTCCCACAGAACTACCCCCCCATTTTTGTACTCTGGAATCCGGAAAGCACACGTCCCGAAACACTCACCCGAGAGTATTATGCCTCGGCTTCTTGATGGCTTTCACATACAAGGTATTCTTCTACCCATTGCCAGTGGGGAGGTCCCCAGGCTAGATTTTAGCGAGAACGAGTGTTTGGTGGCCCCAGATTTTCCCAGAAGTGAGGGATTGGAAACATCACCACGAGTTGGAGAAGCCGAGGGTGGAGCGTGGAGGTTTGTGCAGACGAGTTCGCTTTCACTACCCGCACGATTACTGTGCCAGCAGTTTTCGGTAGATGGGTGGCTAGTGGTTTAAAAAAAAGGCCCACAAGAGGTGACAATACTCACTGATGCAGCATATACTGCTCTTGCGCGGTTAGATAAGGGCCTTAATGCGTTACTTCACTGCCGGATTATGCCATCATTACCACGCGGAGCTCCCAGATCCACGTGTCTTGGAGGAAGGTGTGATATCCAGGGCTTACCAAGGGTGCCTTGGGGAACCACGTGCCAAGGGGTTGAAAAGGAGATCGAGGACCGGGGTAGCAACAGGAAAACCAATGTCGTGAGCTATTTTGGGTACTGCATATTTGATAATTTGCCGCCCGATAACTATTTCCTTGCCTGAACTGGATTTAGCCTGGGGGGCTGGGCATCCAGTCATGGGTAGCCTCGTATATGATGAATTGTGAACTATGCTAAGGGCCAACGGGAAGGGCAACTGCTTTCCGGGGGTCCCCCGGGCATCACGGCAATTAATTTACGCAGGTACCGTAGATAGTCCAGATTAGTCCAAGTATTTGTGCTGGTGCCACGGCTGAACCAGGAGCACTGCAGGGTCTTCAATGACGCAAGAAGATTGCTGGGGAAAGGAAGGAAAAGACGGCGGATCAGCCAGATATCTTAAGCTACTTAACCAAAGCAAAGCCATTGAACGTTGACCAGCATGGGATTTCTACGATTGTAGATTAGTTAACAGCGATCATCGCTGAAATTCAACACCTTTTCTCACCCCCCCATAGAATTTTGATTCTAACACTTTTCAGTAATACCACATTCGCAATCTTCACAATCCTCTTCTACCTGTCTCAAATCCCCCCTCCAGCAGCGCCCCCCTAGGAGCCGGACTCTATCTTCAACTACTCCCACCATTCAGGATTTTCCATCCTCTCTAACATCAGCTGCAATGTCCCAAAACGTACACCGCCCCTCCGGGCTTGCGTAAAAATCTATCGCAGCAGCGGAGCGTCTATTCCTAACAGCACTTTGGTGATAATATCGTATACCCGCGCAGGATCATAGATAGTCAGAACAACAGATGGTTTTTTCGCCAGAAAGGCGGAGGGGGATAGGCGAGCTCCCGCTCGCTAAGATGTATTCTCTTAGTTGCTTTATCCGGTTCTGTACTAGTGCGTGCATGCGCCTTGAGAAGAACCCTACTCTGGTAACAATGAGGCTGATGGGGAAGATTAAGTTAGGGGATAGCTAAGGGGGACGAGTAGAGATAGGATGAATAAAGAGGGTAGGGATGATTTTGCACTTTATTTGGGGAAGTTGGAGTTGGTTGTTAGGGGGAGAGGAGTACAGGTCGTGCTGTCTGGAGGGGGGGTATTTGGGGTTTGGTGTGGGGGGTGGAAATTGAGGTGGAGATTTAATTAACGACTATGGAGATCACACCCATGGGGGGGCCTACTGAAACCGGGGTTTCTCAGTAATATACCAGGGTCAGGCAAATAGTATACGAATGCTGTACCCGTTAATTAATTGCTCCTCACTCAGCCCTACTTCACTGGGCATATTAGTCGGGTTCCGGTAGTACAGATATGCTAAATACGTAAAGTGCAACACTCACCCTCCCAGAAGGAGTGCTATGCACCTGCGTAATTGCCGTTGATGAACCCTACCCACTTCCCACTGCTAAAAAGAGGTTTTCCATATGTTTGGCCCAGTGCCCCTGCAGACATGGTTCGTATCTCCGAGGAGCGATATATGGCTAGAAGGGCATTCGAAACTGAATGGTATATCATGGCGCCACCGGTGGCTATTCGACACAGCGCTCTATTGTAGGGTAGAGGAGGTAAAATGGTAAAAATGGCTGAGTAGGTTGCGGGTGGGATGTTTGGTCGGACCTTGAGCTAGTTCAATATTTTAGGTGGGTAAGTTCATGCTAAGGCGAAGCCGTCCATATCCAGACAGGTGACCCTTTGCTTCTCGACTTCTTAATCCCTCTTCATATGTGCTTCTTACTTTAATATTTTAACTACCATTGGTTCAGCTAATAGCGCCTAACAAGTTTTTTGTGAGCTACACCACTTGTCCTGGCTTCTAGCACACTAAACTGTATAAACTTACAGATTCGCCCCACGTCCCATCCCAACTACACTGTATCAATTGATTTTCCCAGATGTTCTAGGGGTTGGTCCCCCCTGAGATGGCTCTGGGAGACTCTTTGATGCATGCATAAGTATCGAAGCGTTTTCACCTGAAGTGTTTAAGGTAGGTGTTTGAGGTGCGTATATTGAAATAAATAAGCTTAAAAATTAGAGTAGCACGCACTCCAGTCTACCTACAAAATAATCTATAGTATAATATCTCGAGGCTATCATCCGTGCTGGAAATGGCCGTTTGATGGCCGCACTTGATGCGGGATGTGCCCGCACTCTGTGTCTGCAGAGGCATCCGCACGCACTAGTCAAAGGACGCGCAAGCACTGAAAATGTTTTCACCTCTCTTGTTTTTTCCCTCCTTCTCACTTTTCCCCGCTTCGCACCTTCCTTCCTGTACACAACTTTCCTCAAGCCTTTCCTTTCATCAGGTTATCATCAATCAATCATGATCCTCATCTCCACTTAAGTGGTTTCAGTCCACTGGGTAAAATCCTCACCGTAAATCATTACCTCCGCAACCCAGATTTTCAACAATCCCCATTCCAACCAAAGCGAGTGAGCAATGATGATTATCCATAGGCATAACAACCAACCGCTCCAAATCATCACCCTTCCCCAGGTGTTCTAAACACAGCCAATCCTGCACTATAGCACGCACTTCATTTCCCCACTACAGGCCAGGCTTTGATTGGGATATAAGCAAAATGTCCTCTTGGAAAATTCAAGTATGGAATAGTATGAATGGAGGTCTAATGCAGACAGTTGGGAGGGGAAATAAAGTCCTTTGTGTTTCATTATATTTCTCTAGGAGGGAATTCAATCAGGAGCGGGGTTGATTTAGGGAGACACCCGGAGCCCGACAGAGATCTTGCATCTTATTTGGATTAACAGCAGTCCTCGAACCCTTGTGAGCACAACTGATCCCAACGAGCCAAATCGCTCCTTTCGTGATCCCCATTAAAATTACCCCCCCTGTAGACCTTTCTAACAACAAGTGCATTATATCTTGGGGTTCTAAACCACTCAGCCGCTAACAAACTCACATTGGGGTATTCTTGCACCTAATAAAATGCGCGGTTCAATTCACTGTCAATAGACACCCGATTTCTAGGGAGTGCAATGTTAGCGACTTAAAGTTTACATCCCAAGCTTCCGCTAAAGAACTAAAACTATAGAAATCACCTTCGGCATATATAGACGAATATTCTAATCCAGCCTGAAATAAGAAATATATGATACAGCCCTTTCCTAAAATGGACAGTGGAGCTGAAAAATTCTCTCCGAGGTGTTGACCGGTGGAGACATTTGCTTGAGGTTGCTAGCTAACAACCCCTTAGGGTCTATTCAGACCCTTAAGAAGAGAAATCTTCTATCATACATACTCAAGTATATAACCCTATACATTCGCTCATGCCTTATTGTGCCTACACTCGACGTCTATAATTTTGTGCTTATCCGTATGTGCTCTTCCTAGTATGATATCATATCTACGCTCCTTCGACGCTCCTAATACTACAACATTCTATGCTACTACAGGGGTTATTGCACCATCGGTGAGACATTTGATATGCAAAAAGAACCAGCATTGGATTGTGGCCGACCCCAACACCACTCACTGAGGAAGTTCCGGGGCCAACAGCACTGGTGCGAACATACGGTAACAAGTGTTCTAAGCTAGGGGCTAGGGGTACTATTCTCTGCTAGAGGGTTGAAAATGGTCCCTCATGGACACACTGTACAGCATGGACTGGTTTGTTTTTATCTCCTGCCACAGTGGTGCCGCTTCCGGGGAGGGGGGGTGGGGGGTGGGTGATAATGATCATGACCACGAAAGCTACCGATTTTCAATGGAGAAGGAGCTCTGTTGCTTCTGGGTTTGGTGGAGGTCTCTATTACGAGGTTATGTCGCCTAACATCGTTATAGCTTCACACCGCTCGAAATTCAAGATTCATTGGGGTCGGAGGAGGGCTTGGGTTCCAAGTTTACGAAGGATTAGTTGGAAGATTATATTCAGAAGATACTGAAGCATTGGGATGAATCTATTGAGGCTTTTGAGGCTAAAATTAAGGTCGAGGATCGGACGGTTGGCATCGTGGGCTACTTAATCGTTACTTGTTTGATGGGCAATCACGCCCCCAAACTGGTTGCCATGGTTAAATAACTGGGGGCATACAGTAGTGGGTGAGGTATCTTTGGTCCCCTCCTTCAACATGGTAGAACCAATGGCCAGGATGATTACTTTCTGAATATTACTGAGTCATTACAGCACATGTCAGGCGAGTTACTTAAATGCCCAAAATGGCCGGAGTACCCACGTTGATACTATAGTTGAACCAGGACTAGATAATGATTTCATCGCATAGTGCGAGGAGATTATTGAGAGACAGGAGAAGGGGGAGACAGGCTAGCCGGACATATCCTGCTAGTCTGTCGAAGGGGAGCTGTCGGATGTTGGCCTGCAGTCGGGTTCATATAGGAGTTGATACAAGGAGGGCGAACGTTGATGGGAGATTATTTCACCCTACCCCCCCAAGGGGATTTGGAGAGTTACCCCGGAGCAGATACACGATTGCAATAGCTTTCACGGCTCATCTTTCATCTTGTGCAGAATCCCTCTCTCCAGCGGTGCCTCAGCGAAGAGCCATACCTGGTCTTCTGGGGGCTCTACTAATCCGGGACCCTGCTCCTTTCGGATAATCGGTACAATTATATAACCCGTTCCCCCCTCCTAAGATAGTACATAAACGAAGCCCTCCAGATACCCTACCCTGCCCCACAGGCATTGAGCGCATAACCCCAGCTCCAAGCACCACAATAGAGAATTACATCCTCGGCGGACTGACCTTGCGCCTGATAAGTAGATGGATAGTAGCAAATTCCCCATTATGAAAGGGATTCTGGGGGTGGACATATCCTTTCTGGACTGGGACATATGGCTCTGTGGAGGAGAGTCTTGATGTCAGCAATTCAAGGATGGTAGCAACGAGGCTGGCTGGGAGGTTTGAGTGGGTGCTGAGCGGGCCTCGAGAGACGGAGCAAGCGACGAGAGAATATCTAGGGAGGTGGGAGCTATTTGGTACCCTATCTTAGGGATATAGTTGATTAGCAAGGAGATAAGAGCGTATGAGAGTTCTGGAGGACTTATTACTTTTTCCCTATTCGATATTTAATTGATAGTTTCTATGGACGCACGTTTATTGGAGACATCGGTCCTCACTCGACCCAAGCCCGAAACACTACTAGCTGTGTGAGCATAGAACTAGTATTAAGGCCCTATGGGGCTTAGAGTTAAAAAAGTGACCCTTTAGGGACGGGTAAACACTGGGAGTTGCATTGGGTTATTTTATTGTGTTAGTCAATAACACCCCTATCTTTCTGGTGGTATATTTAAGTGCACTAAAGTAACTAGAGGCAAAATGTATAGGTTATCGTAAAGCCTATACATACTAAAATTATTCATTGATCCCAATTCCTCAGCCAAATTCCAAACCCAAGTGGCCTTTTAGCAGAGGTGACATACTTTGGTGGTGTGGTAATATTTCAGTACTTTTTCCTTGATTTTTTGGTTCTCTTTCCTTCATGTACGAGTGCTGTTTCTGAGCCCCGGTGTGCTACAATGACTAGAAGCCCGCAGCCGATATGGGCTCTCCGGCTTCCATACATGTGCAGGAAGAAAAAGAAAGGAAATATCGTATCGCAAGGCAAAGTGATGATAGGCCGGCCATCTTTGAGCCAAGTTGACATGAAGGGGCCAAGTGAACTAAAAAGTGCCGATTTTCCCAAAAATTTTAACATCGTGTATGCCCACCAGACATGCGCATTCTCAGTTTGAGGACCCTGCGGACAACATCACAAGCGCCTCCGCGAACAGTGAGCTGCGCAATACTGCCTACCTACCCACAAGTGAAATTTTTCGTGCAGCAATTTCTGCACACTCATAAATTAGGACATCCGCATACACTCAAAGTTGGCCTATTCAGTGTGCGAGCAGTCACCTATTGATAAAATCGGAAGAGAGATATAAAGTGATCAACAGCAGGTTTGCAATCTGTCAATAAGTGAATTATAATACCGTACCTAACAATAAGGCAATCGCTCAGCGACCACCGACCAACGAAAAATACCCTACCTCATTTTTAGACACTTTATGCCAGATACAGGGATAGGCGGAAAATTAATCAGAAGGGTGATACCGTACTGTAGCATGAGATGCCAAATGAGTCCAGCACAAACTGACTTGGTGGGCGGACGGTTTGTATAGTTTAAACCCTATCCAAGTTTCGGGATCCCAAATGTGGAGCACGACTTTGGCGGCGAGGGAAATATTGCGGGAAGTAGGATACTATACTTGCGAGACAGCCAAAATATTGTCGCGTGTCTTTAACGCGGTTTTCCAATATAATTCTCACTAGGTACTAACAACCCTTCAAATCTTAATGGGGGCCTGCCGGTATGATATGATACTCCATAATGTTCTTAGAACACAACGCCCGCCACCCTGAGGAGGTTGACTATTCAGAGTGAGAAGACCTTCCCAGAGATTCAAGTATGGTAGGGTCTGCTGTGGGTTTAACCCATTCTATTAGTAAAAGGCCCTGAGGTCTGAGGCTACCCGTATCTGAGGATAATTAGCCTCATCCTATTGATAAGCCCCTGGGACCAAGCTGCCCCATGAGGCGGTAGATTGTACTGGTAGACCATGAACGGGTTCAAACACTAGCGGGTCCGACTAATAAGTGACACAAAATTAGCATTCGCCAAGATATTTTGTATACCTTGTTCAATACACCCTCCGGTTGGCTGAGGCTGGTTGCTCACAGTCCACTAACCAACAATTCATAATTCAGCTCCCACACCAATCTGCCCCGCATGCTGGTCAACAACAAGAACACAAGCCGGCAGACGCCAGCCTCAGACGATGTCAATCAATAGCTCCAACCGTCCGGATAATCTCTTTAACGAGATATCACCTGACGAATACTTGACTATATAATTCTAGGCCCCAATTCCTCGATTCACACACTCATCTCTTTCTCGTCACCTCCTCCAACCGCACCCTAAAGTTGAAATGTCCTTTACTACCCTACCAAATGAGCTTATCCTCGAAGTAGCTGAGGAACTACAGCCTCACGAGCTGACCTGCCTCATCCGAACATGCCGTCGGTTCTCTCGATTACTTGTTCCTACGCTTCAAAAGTTTGCACTAAGTGAAAAGTATGCTTCCATTGCACTTTTCTGGGCAGCAGCTCTCGGCAATGAACACCTGGTTCGTCAAATTCTCACGAAAGGCCATTATGTGCCCATTATTCGGATGGAACACGATGACAGGGAGCTTTCCATGTCCCACCTGACTTCCAACGATCCTGAAAAGAACGAGCTAGTCTCCTTCGCACTAAAACAAGGACCCAACCTAGTTCTCGAAGACGGAGACGGAGGGTCACTCCACTGGGCCACCCGACACGGCTACATAGATATGATATCTATGCTGCTGGACCAAGGCGTCGACATCCAGCTCAAAACCATTGACGGCGACACGGCACTTCACGCCGCTGTGATATGGGGAAATCTAGAGGCGACTGAGCTTCTGATTGCTCACGGCGCAGATGTGAACGCACGAGATGGCTCCGGGAGAACACCCCTGCACCTTGCAACCGTGCGTAATCACGTCGCCATCTGGGAAGCGCTGGCCGATCACGGAGCAGATTTGTATGCCGTGGATGATTACGGCAAGACGATATCTGATAAGATCCCCCCAGGGAACGGACACCCCGATGAAGTAGCCAGTAGCTTTATTTGGTACTCTACCTACGCGAAACTATCTAGGCCAGACATCACAAGTTGTCAGGGGAAGTCGGCATGAAACTGGTCCTGCTTGATTTCCGTTTTTTTATTTATATTTCTTATATTTTCCTCCTTTCCATTTTTCATCAACACATTCGGATGGGTGGTGGTAGGAGCGAGATCCTCTTCCCGACTCAAGTGCTGCACGTGCAATGAGCGATATTCTAGAGAGAGAAAGATCCCTGCGATGAGCTGGTTAGGCAAGCGGCAGGAATATTGGGATACCTTCCTTTCTGGCGCAGGATCAAGAACGGCATACGTTAGCGGCTAACGGTGGTGATTGGTGGCGATGCATGAGAGGGTTTAGAGGTTTCCCTGAAGCGAAGGCGGAAATCGAGTGGTTCGGGTTTACATATTCAGCTATCATGCCCGGTGGTTCCTTTTTCTCCGCTCTTTTTCTCCTTTCCCTTCCTACATTCATTAATCTGTGGGCCGCTAATGTAATAATATCACTTCTTTTTTTTCTTTTTCGGCGCAGTGGGGGGTTCTACTACCAGTTTGTCTCTTTGCATTTCATTTGCCTGTGCATTGGCTCATTATTGTATCGGCGCTACTACGTTTTCTCCTCCTCTCTATCGGAGTTAACTTGCCTTGCTTCTCTACGGGGCAACCGGCCAACGCTAGTCTAGTCTCGTTTAAAAACTCAAAAAGTTGAGTTACTCAAACTAGGGGATTCACGTGACCAAGTGTTTTTCAACTTACTCTGGCCCACCAGGCGTGGTGAGGAGTATAAACTGGCAGCCACGGAGCATTGTGCTGGGGATCGTTTGCTCCCCATGGGAACGGATCAGCGATGGAGGAGAAAGGCATGCTTAGCGGAGGGCGATATCTGGGCTGCCGGGCAGGTGGCATGGGGTGGAGGTGTGGGGGGTGATGGATGAGGTGGATCTATGGGATACGAACGGCGTGGAGCTGGGAGGTGGATCAGGAAGACGAGAGGCGGGAATCTGAGTGGTAAGAGATGGCAAGGTGCTAGCAAGATTCTTGGGGATATCCGGGCCGGTTTTGGGGGAAGCAGATGCATTGACCTCATTTCTCGACAGCACTTGGTATGCCAGCGATCCCGTTGGGTCGCCTTGGTCTCTACGGGAACTCTTCAAGTGGATCTGGGGGAGGGTGTATGCTTGGGCGCAGAGCAGAAGTCGACGACGCGCCTAGTTCTTGCGACGGTCGGGACTTGGCCAAATTTCCTAAGGCGATGTGACTGATCTGGAGACCTTAACGTCGCCAAGTTACCGCTTCGTCATGCGCCCTGGCCGAGGAGAACAAGAAGGCCCTCGAGGTGCTCGTGTGCTTGAACGTCCCGGATAGGGATACGGGAGTTATCAGGAAATACCAGGCGCCCGGTTTAGCTTCTTAGAACGTAAGCGATCCGGGGATGGTCGGGTATTGCAATTGTTTGTATCTTGGGAGTGCGGGCTATCTCAGAGTTGGGTTCATTTGGAGGTTAGGTTTCGGTTTATGGTCACGATAAATCACCCCAGAATGGGTTCCCGCCGTGGCTAAACTCCTATTCTTAGGGTATCGAATGGGTGTTTAACACTTCCCTGTGTTGGTGGAGAGTTGGGGTATGCAGAGAAACTTGCCTTTGCCAATGCCGGGGCAGTTTTTCGGACCCGGTAAGTTAGAGTTAGCCTCCCTTGGGCAATGAAGGCCAGATTAATAAAGCTTTCAGAAGACAACGGTTTTATTTGCATCGTGCACATCTCTTAGTCTCATTTTCACAGCCCTTCACTCTCTTCAGAGGCACTATAGATGAGCTCGAGAGAGGTGCGTCTCAAGAGTCCGACTTGGCTCTGTATTACTGGTAGGAGAACGTCGTTTTGGAAGTTAAATATTCATCCATTCATTACTGTTTAAAAGGGTCCCCAGAGGGCCACAGGTTATATAGAAAGGGAAAGGAACGACGGCCTAAGCCGGAACAAGTAAGGAAAATATGTGCACAATCATAAATCGTCACTCAGAGCCCCCCAGTCATACGATATCGATATCTTACACCAAACAGGGGTTTCCCTTCTACCACCCATAACTCTCCTCGAAATACTGCACATGCTTCCTCTCCTGTGTCAGACACTCCACAACCGCATTCCTGGTAATATCAACAAGCACTGAAGGCCCACACGAAAGCACTGCCATCCTCCCTACCAGCCTCTTCCTCTCTGTCGCAAGAATCTCGGGAATATTTGGCCTACGATAGCGCACACCGGGCAACTTCTTCTCCCCCTCGGCCTTCCTCCTCGTAACGTACAACTGTAAGCTCACGTCCTCCCGATTGAGCACGCCCTTGGGAAACCGCTTGACGATGACATTCTCAACAAGCTCCTCCTCGCGCGCGGTCCACACGAAGACAAACCGGCGCGTGAGCGTGCGGTTATCGGGACCAGCTCCACGCGAGCGGTCGACAAAGTCCGCCAAATATGGGAGGATAGTAGTCACGCCGACGCCACCGGCAATTACGACCGCGGTCTCGAACAGGTGCATGGGTCGATTTATCCCGTACGCGCCCTCGATAAGGCACTTTATCTCCAACTCTTTAATCCTCGTGATGCCCCGACGCTTCTGCGCTTCGTCGTTCTCGCGGATCATGCCCGCCAGTGTGGCTGTCATGCCTTTTCTAGGCTTTATAAGGAATGTTAGCTTTGGCCGCGGCGGACCACGCCCGTTCCCCGGTGGACGGTTCACGGAGCCGGTTGTGCGCGTGGTGAGGAGGATCTGGGAGAGGTCACCCTGTTCCTCTTCGAGTTCTATTGCACGACGGCGAAGTTCTGCCTCCTCGCGTTGACGCTGTTTAAGCATTTCTAGCTCTTTTTCTATGGACATGCCTTCATCATCTTCATCTTCGTCATCTAGGTCATCCTTGCCTAGAGCAAGTTCTAAGGCTAATTTCTCCGGATCCAGATCGTCGTCGTCTTCGTCTTCGTCTATGCCACGGAGATCAGGGACGTACTTCTCGAGCACGCCAACGTTGATGTCCTCGGTGCCGGTTTCCGGCTCGGTTTCGGACTCTTCATCCTTGTCCGCGAGGCGCTTGCGCCGTTTTTCCGCCCGTTTCTCGCGCGCTGCTGCGCGCTCTTCTTTGGTTTCTGTCTTGGAGTGGGTGCGTTTCGGCTTTCTTTTTGACGATTCCGGTTTTGGCGGGGGTTCTTTTATGGCCCTTGCTGGCTCTTTTTCTTTCTTGAGGGGGGGGTTTCTAGGAAGTTCTTTCTCGCTATCGGCTTCAGGGTCGGCAGGAATCTTCTCGCTATCTGGTTTCTTGAGTGGTGGGGTTACAGCTTGTCTGGCTTTTTCAAGCTCGGCTCTGGCCTTTGCAAGTTCTTTTGCTTTTGTCAGCTCGTAGATTCTTATCGCTTCTTTGGCTTTCGCCGCGGCTTCTTTCGCTCGTGCTACTTCTTGGGCTTTTGCGATCTTCGCTTTCGCTAGCTCTTTGCTGCGGGTTGATTCGGATTTGCTACGTTCTAGGCCCCTTGGTGTGCCTGTTCTCTCGATGTCACCTACTCCTGGAGCATCGGAGAGGATGGGACGGCCCTTTCCAGTGTCGGACACGACGAAAATATTCCCCTGATTCCCGTTCTGCTTGACGATGTATATGTTCCTTGACTTCTGTCTCTGAAGGTCACCGCCGCGGAGGCCCAAGATCGCTTCAGCGTCTTCAATGTCCAGACCGCCGCCACGAAGTCCGAGATCGGCACCACAGAGATCTTCGAGGCTTGGCTCCCCGCCCCTAAGTCTTGTTCTGTCTCTTGAGCCTCCTCTGCTTCTATCCCTTTCGCTTCTGCTGCTCTTGCTTCTTCCGCTACCGCTTCTTGCCACGCCGCTTCGAGCACTTCGACAACTTCGGCCGCTCCCACTTCGTGTCACTCCGCTTCTTCCGCTACCACTCCTATTAACACCACTACCACCACTCCTACCACTCCCACTCCTCGCACTCCTCCCACTCCCACTCCTAACCACCGCGCCACCCCTCAGTTCCCCGCTTCTGGCACCAATCTCCTTACTCAACGACCCATTTAACGAATCTGCCAAAGACTCCGATAGTGACCTCGCACCCGACGGTGACCTCTGCGGCATCCCAGTAAGCGTCGGTCCCGAGGGCCTCCAATCCGCAGCGGTAAACGGGTGACATTCCCAGAACCTCCAACTCCCTGTCAGAAAGACGAAAAAGTGGGCCCCGGGGAAGTATCCCACATCCTCCGCGGATGGGTACACAGTTAATTGAATGATGTCGGTCCCTTTCACGAATTTCGCCCGTGCGAGGTGGTGGTTTGCTGGGTTGGAAGAGAAGGCTCGGGCGTTCAGGATTATCACTCGGAGGAGGCGGGCGAAGCGGTCAAAGGCCCACATTGACACGCAAGCCCAAATCCAGCCGTCGTAGGAGTTTGTCTTGGAGAGCTTTAGGTGGCTTTTGTTCAGAATAATTAGCCACATGATCTAGAATATGGGGAAGAACTGGGGGCGTACTGGTACACGAATACTAGGAACAGGACCGCGCATATGATATGACAGAAAAGAAAGAACTCGTACGCCTTCTTGCGGAAGGGGAATAGCGATAGGACGAGGATTACTCCCATCGTCGTCGTTGCCTAAGATTCTCTTAGCGGTCACGACAGTCTCGCATGGTTCTAGCGGGTCAGGGTGAAACCCACAGCTATGCCGTTCATCCAATATATTCTGTTCCAGCCTCGTTTCTCGGGTCCAACTATTTTCCCGTGTGCTTAGCTCTACTGATCCCTCCACTCTCAGGGAGAGAAGGAGTGCATATCCGAGACTCGGGATACCAACCTTGATACATATAAATCGCATATGCCAAAGAATGCACTACAGCCATCAACACTGCGCACCTCGCAATCCACTTGTGAAACACGTGGAACATGGAGTAACTCCACCCCGTCAGCCAAACCAAAAAATCATTCCTGCCCGCGAGCAAGAAGAACACTGGTAAATTCCACAACGCTAGCGTCCCCGCCCGGTCCCCAATGAGTTTCACCGAGTCGATATACTTCCCGCTGAGGCCCTTCTGGTTTCGATTTATAACGAGGAAGATGATGTTCAGCAGCCAGTACGTCGCTACCAGGATCGTTTCTATGCGCGTCGGGAAGGTGTACCAACCGATGGGCTTCCGGTGTCGGCCCCGAAAGAGTGCTGGGTATTGGATTGTGCGCTTGAACCAGTTTGATAGTGCGCTGGGGGGGTAGGTACGCCATGCTACGGGATTTTGAGATTCGGAGTCTATGGCATAGTTCATGCGAGCGTTGCGCACGGAGTAGTAGAGAGATCGGATGATCCCGGCCGCAAGAAGGAGGGCAGGGAAGATGTAGAGATAGTAGCTGGAGAGAGTCATTTTTGATGAGCTTGAGAATTATTTGGGGGAATTGAGATGCCTACCCAAGTTGCTAATTGTTGAGAAGAGGAAGAGATGATATGTTAACTATTGAAATATCACCTAGGAAACGGGCTCCCGAGGAAACCCGAGTGCCCGAAACATACCTTATGCATCCGCGTTGCTGCATCATTGTCTACCTGTTCTAAGTTAGCATTGTACAATCTCCGCCCACGGAAAAATAGGAATTACACTACCATGATTACGATTTTCAAAGTCCAACTTTGCTTGAGGGAAAAAATGGAAGTTTCAAAAATCGAGTACTGCTTTCAATTTAGCCCAATTCCTAGAAACCAAGTGGGGTTATTGGGAACCATACCCCGCTCGGGACAGAACTTGGACAGTTCACAAGAAAGTACGGATCGGTAAGAAAGGGAAAGAGGAAAAGAAGGAAATAAGAGAAGGGAACACGGGCAGCGAAAGTATGCCGGCGCAAGGAAGTATATCGAGCGTCTCCAGGACCACTCTGTTCACTTGCTAGGTAGCGACTAAATTGCCAACGAGGGGACGAAAGTGTTCAGGAGGAGCCGACGAGAGGAGAGAGAGGGAAGGGAAGAACGAGAGAAATATTGTTTTATTTATCTAGCTAGCACATGATACAATTAATACCTTTCATGTGTTCATCAATGAGTAACGATGACCCCACGATAGGAATCAATGGATTCAACGGGCTGTCAAGTTTCTCCAATGAACGAGCAAAGCCATTAAGGGTGATTTCCCTTGGACATGAATGAGTGAGTAGCTACAGAGCTCGCCTTGCTTTTGCACTGCACGTTCAATGGGGCGATATACTCGGACCAGGTCGAATGGAATTAATGAGGCCAATGTTCCGCCACTGCTAGTTGGAAGACTTTCCACCTCTTGCCATAGCGAATGGGAAGTGAGGCGAGAGCAGTCCACCCCAGCGAACCCATTGGTGCAGTGCTCTACGACGACTGTCCATACAATTCGCATACTAGCATAAAACGTAGGACAAACATCCTGCGCCTCGTCCCCTCCCCTTTTCCCTCCTTCCTTTCGTCCACCAAGGAAAAAGGGATAAACTTGGAGCAATTGGTCGAACAACACAACCCACTCCTGCAAGACGGGACGAAAAAATCGGGAAAAAAAGTCAGTAGCGCAGAAGGAAGGATGTTTCTATTTTCCCCAGAATCGCCCTTTGGCCCAGAAATGTACATTGCCGTACACTTTGTTTTTTTCTTTTTCTCTCTCTCAAGGTCTTTGTGCGATATGCGATGTGGTCGAATCTAAGTCGCCGGCCAGCCGACAAGTCAAGAGGGTTATTAGAATAACAATAAGGTTATTCCCCCTTGCCCCTCCTCCGTTTCTTCTGGTGCGTCCACACGCAGGTACACGTAGGTTACCTGCCAGCGTTTGGTTGGATTTGGCCTGCGAGTGATCTGTCATACAAGGGTCCAATTGAGCCGCAAGCCGCGGCAATCACACGACTACCAGTTACTAAACACCAACAGAAATAAGGCCGGCTGCAGGAAATGGCAGCTATAGTGAGGGACGTCGGGATGTTTTTTAACTACCGTTCCGACGAGAATCACGGCTCTATTATGTGATAGAGTGGATTATTCTCTAGACGTTAAACCAGAAAATGGGAATATCTCAACCTTTCGTGGAGATATTGGCTCAGAAGCAGTGCAAGGTTTTGGCAGGGGCAGGGGAATGTTAGTGGGACGTTAGTTACTATTACTTTCCTTGGCAGAGAACAGTTGGTAGATCCTAGTATTCGCCAGGGGATTAAACTGAAATGCGACTACTCTTGGCAAATTAAGATTCTATTACTCAGCCCGAATGAATGTTTCCTTGTCCCCTCATCATACAGCACTCTCCAACACTGTACGGCAACTGACTCGGCTCAGCCTAGCCTAGGTGTCTACCCATCCTCGGGCCATGGATAATACGAGGTACGAGTGCTGTATGGTACGATTACTCGTGAAGACTAAATCGGTAAGGAAGAGAGGATGGTATGGTGTGGCATGGTCCTCGGTGAGCATTTCAGCGACTAAAATTAAGTGCCAGAGGCTAAAAAGTGTACCCTACTCCGCACCGCATTTTCTCACGGACCCTCCGCCCGGCCTCGCCCCTCCTTCCCCACCCCCACCTCTCCCCATACCACTCAAGTGATCAAGCCTTGGCTCCCTAATGCTGTTATCGCACCATTGCGTACCCCGCTGCCTTAGCTAGGGCCCAATTGACCGCGAATAAGGCCACCCTCTTTGCCACGTTGTCCCCGAGGTTCGACTCTTAGAAAACCTCTTATCCCCCCTTCCCTCTTTCGCGGGATATCATACATAACCATTAGTAGCCTATCGTAAATGACTCAACCACACACACGACCGGCGACGCCATCCCGGGAAAAAACTCACAGAGAACCTTTTACCAACCGTCGATCGGTCACCCCGTGTTCCCGCCTCGTTTTCTTCTGTTTCTTGCTTTCATCAATCATCACTCGTGCAGGGTTAGGGTTACCCCGATACAGCGTATGGGGGAGTGGGAACTAGCGGAACGGAAGTTCCCATGAGTTTTCTTCTTCCAACGGGAGAAATAAGCAATCCGCTGCCGTAGGCTAAAATAAATTTCAATGTTCTTCGAGAATCAGGCCTATCGATTGATTGCTATTTTCGACATTTTCTCGATGGGAGACTCTCCCGTGCCGATATCTATTCCTGGGCGTGGAGAGGAAGCCCGATTTTCCCGGCCTCGAAAGATCCCTTGCCCTAGGGTGATTTTCTTTTCAGCTTGGGGTGTCATACCGGATCACTCGCCTACCTATCTGTCTGGCTGCCTTTCCCCAGCTATTGGACACAAACCATGGCGCACAGGAGGTTGGGATTTCAGTTGTTGCAACAGCTGCTGTTGGTGAGCAAATGAAAAGCGTAGGCACTGTCCCGACCAATGATTTCGGGGTTCTCTGAATGGATGTCTCAGAAGGTGTTTTAACTCGGTTTTTATTGTTTGTGTGAACTGTTAGCAGGGTTTGCGTTACGGATGTTGAACTTGAGTCGCTAGCTGTGTCAGCACTAGCGAATGAGTTTTAGCAACTTAAATGTAAATTTATGGAGGCCTTTTCTTCTTATTTTCTCTTTCCTGGTTTATCGGAGGTCATGGTGTGCTTGATGCGATTACCGAGAGGAGTGCCTATAGCTTGATTTCTCCACCTATCCTGGGGGATTGAAACCGCAATATGCCCCCTGGTGCTAGGTATCAACAAGTCATTACAAAAATGCTGGGAGGAGGCTGCGGAATATGCTGACTTTGTCAAGTGTCGTGGTGCGCTGCTTAGGGGCGGATCGGAGGGTCTAGAAAAGGATGGTTTGGAATTCCTCCATTTTCCTTCAACTGCCATCGGAGTCCATCAGCCTAAAAGTTACGCGGAACCTGCATCACATGTCTATACTGGGGACCGAGGGAGTAACTATTGGAGAGTATCGAAGGGCGTTTGTGCAAGGTGCCGTATCGTCGGTGGGTCTGCCGAACCCCTCTGGTTGGCCCGGTTTCCTCTCAGCCACTCAGGGAACCTGATTCCCTCTAGCCACTGGGCGAGAGTTTGACGGAATTTTTCCACCCACCAGAAATCAGAGTAGATTGGCGAGTAGCTGCTGAAAAAACAACAAAACGGTTACACATACTAATTTTGACCAGTGAAGCAAAGTTCGATAGGCTGATGCCCACGCTCCAAGTGCTTGCCCGGAGCCAGGCTCATCTGGAGGAACTGCCTGATACTGCAAAGCCTTCTCGGCACTTTACTCGCCAGCCACTCTCTAGTCCACTCATGTGTGCCACAATCTAGGGGCTGTTTGGCCCCTTGCAGTTTGAGGTTACTGTCGTCCTAGATGGCTAGGAGCCAAACATCCTCCTAGTATGTTATACCTTTCCAAGGCAAAAAACTAGGCTTGCTATTATTGCCTCCAGTGAAGAGTAAAATAGTGGGTATTGAAATTTCAAATATTCGAGCTTAAGTACTGGAACCTCAGTCACTCTGGCGCTGGCAGCACTAGCGGCCTCATCCGCACGCTTCCCATATCCCCCCCTCACGCACCCCAAGAGCAATACCTATTAACAATGGAATAGCACGAGCCTTTTAGACAACCGGTTCCGGATATGCCTCTAGGGACACTGTAAATTTCAACCAAAATTTGTTCACCTAAATAATTGAAAGAGTGTTCTGATGAAGCGTTTTCAAGGGCAGGCAGTGCTTGGAAGGGCATGGGAACTTCGCGGGCGCCCCTGTAACTCACCAATTTCTATACTTAGCTAGGTTGAAAATCGAGACATCAAGTGGCAGTTCTTAGAATTCGAGACCCAACGGTGTATAACCTCAGCGGGGCTCTTGCCCAAAAACACAACACAGCATCAGGGAGCGAAGTACTGATACCACCCTCAGGAAAAGCTTTACCACTGGCACTCCTATTTGAAAACCCCCCCCCCACTAGCAGTCCAAAGGGAAACCCCTCTGAGAGCCCAATGATGTACACCTGCGGCAGTAGCTAAACAAAATCTGCTCTGGGAAAATTTATCCGGTGACATCATTGTTCGTTGGTTCCGGACATCCTCCTGCGAGTTTTTAAATCGCATCCACAGCCTCCGACACCTAGCACTAAATTTCCGTCACTCGCTGTGCGAGTACTCCGATCTTAATGTAGTGACGTTTGTAAAGCAGGCTGATATTGCAGACAACTAGGGCCCCGGGGGTCTGGCCGGTTTTTGGCTATATGCATTAGCAGTCCGTTTTACAAATTTCATGACATCGCGAGTACAGTACTGCACTATGCTAGTAGACCTGCCGGTAGGTACTTTTTGGCGCTTGAGCAGCATAATAGCTTGGCACATTCCTATGGGGGCCCGAGGTACGATCTCGGTAACAAAAGAAATGTGTGCTCCTTGGGTTTTCCAGGCAAAATTCCGGTTTCCAATTAGCTATCATACTAGAAACAATTATAACAAGTCCTATCCTCCAAACTTTGGTGACATGAGGGGCACCCAAAAGGGGGTTTAGGATTACGAATTCTCAACGCGCTTTTTCGAACCGGGGGTGATAAGACAGAATCTCTTCTAACAAATCGGTAAACAATGATATTTGAAGGTAGCTGGAAGCAAAGAAACAAATGAGATGATAAGAAAAGGGGCCAAAATGGAGCAGAAAAGGCAAATAAGCTATGATAGCGCTGGTGCTCGGCTTCTCAGCGATGAATACTCACATATCTAGACCAAAAGTAGAAATTCGCATCGGAGTTCCTGTCATTTTTGCTTACTAAGGAAGTAAAGAACCCCTCCCCTTCAATCCCTATTTTCAGAAGCCCCGACTCAAATCCCTCGCCTTCTTTGCAACACTGCTCCTCTCAACAATCCATCACGGCTCTCTCCTATCCATTTAGCGATCCCACCACTGATCTCCATCCCATCCAGCGTCTCTTGATCTCGTTCTCCCCTCACCGTCGCTATTATGACGAAGTTTATCTACTCCGACTCCAATCTCCCGGCATCCTTGAACACGGGCGCAAAGCAGATCGCTAAGGCGAAAGAGCTCATTCGGTCCCACCTCAATATCCGGGCCACGAAGGCTCGAGGCGTGGATATCCAAGGATTCTTTAGCAGGACCTTGATCGTGACTCTCGAATCTGGCGAGAAGGTTATCGTGCAGCTTCGGGTTGAGCCTCTTGACATCGACATATTCCAACGTGCCCGTCAGGCGCTTGGGGATGTGGTACCCGACATTGCGAAGATCAGGGACGAAGCTCTCGAACGCGAAGAGATTTGGCCATATTACATGTCCTTTATCCCAGGCCGAACGTGGCGGAGAAGTGCTGCGTTCTGTAACCGTGCGCTGAATGTCACATGTGCCAAATCGGTGGGCAGGATCCTCTCCCGTGGCTTCGTCGCCTACGATAGCACCGCCGTCGTCGAGGGAACCATTGTGCCCAGGTTAAGGATGCTTCAATCGGCGATGATCGATGAGGAGAATCGGCCCCGGGCCAATCAAATCAAGCCCTTCCGAGAAGATATTCAGAGGCTCCTCGACAACTCAGATCAGCTCAAGATCCTTCCGCTGTTCATCTCACACGCCGACCTCAACCACGTAAACATCCTGGTTCAGGAGGATGGTGAGGTGTCGGGGATTGTTGATTGGGAACTCTCTTCTGACCTTCCTTTCGGCATGGGGTGTTCCAGAATCCATGACCTCGTCGGGAGGTTCACTGATGGCGAGTTTCATATGCCGGAAGGATTCGAGGAAGGAGAGCGGGGCTTTTGGGAGGCAATCCTCGATGGTATTCCAACGGACGTTCGGCAGGTGCTAGATGCGAACCTCCACGCCGTCCAGACGAGTGTTCATATTGGGACGCTATTGGAAACTCTTGATATCCAATGTGATAGTTTCAATCCGGCCGGACTCAAAGCGCTCCCTAAGTTTCTTACTTATCGAATTCCTGCCCTGAGAGGCCAAGAGCCGCCATATATCGGGTGAGAGATCACGAAACTAAAGTAAAACCAAAGATTATCTGCGTGGAAGAGAGATCGGTAACGGAGGAGAAAGTCACAATCTTGATTCTATCGTCACACTCAGGAGGAAAACTAACGAGCTAAAAGAAAGGAATCGTTCAGGTTTACGTTCCTAACGCGATTTGCCATGTTGAGAGACAGGAAGTTCTTGGAAATAATAAGAAGTATAACTGGTCAAGTGAGAGGATTTTGCCTTTGGGATGAGAAGGAAGTAATGTGGATGAGTCGTCGTGAAGGGGAATAGAGAGTCAATTTATAGACTATATGGTAGATGAGACCTTACGGCTTTATCACATCCTAAATCTGGGAAACAGAGGCTTGATGGGGTTTAAGCAACCGGGACTCTGGAATCGGGGGAATTTTAGACAGACACACCACTTTGGAGTGAGTGTTGGTGTCAAAGTGGAGAAGAGGGAGCTGTGCCAGTGATTTGCATGCAAGCTGCCTTAGAAGGACATGCTCAAGAGCGTAAGATGCGTCGGCGACAATACCTGTACTCGTTTTGGAGTTATACTCGGCGATTCTAAATCACTACTTGTGCTTGACTAAAGCGCGGGCGTAGCCTCCCTCTATTCGGCCCCCATCCACACCCAACAGGGACTCGCATTGGTCGGAACTATTGCAGGACGGGGCTTGAGGCTACGATATCTACGGTACTGTACCGATTATCCGATTGCATCCACCAGGATGAGCTTTTGGTGGCAGCGGCTCCTCGGTCCGGTGTAAACGGGATGCCTGGTTTCAAGAGAGAGAAAAGATATTGACCTTTGGACGAACCCTTCTCTGGATACAACTCTGCCTCAATGGGGTAGAAAGGGAGCATAAGAGAATGGACCATAGGGAAGATAACCCCTCTTCAGACTGCTTGATGATTTGAGAGCCTCATTCGCACAGACCACTGGAACCACTGCCCTTATAGATTTCACGGAATAACGAATAGGAATCTCATACTATCATACTTAAGTAACATTGCTTCACTATATCTCCTTCGATCTGCTGAACTAGAACAAGTAACCTGCCCATTTTGATCGCCCTCATATCATGGAGGGCTTTGATATTAACCCCTATGCCAAACCTGATGAGCACCAACCATGAGACATATTTCGTTCCCAGCACATCAAGCTCAAGAGGTTGGCAGGCCTTGGTTGAGACATCAGGCCAAGAATTGGGGGCCAGTAAGTTACTACAGTGAAACACGCGTTAGCTCTATCATATAACTGACTCTTCTTGGAATTAAAATTGAACCTTCATTGAATAAGTGAAGGATTGCCTCCATGTAAATATTCAATGTAAAAACAATACCATAATAAGTAAACTTTGTTCAAGACTTGAACAACTAACCTTCAGAAATGATTTTTGCCTTATTAAACGATCTAGCCCTAATTACATAAAGCATTACATTTTGCAACACCACTGGTACATGCTTGAGACAATTCACACCATACTTGCTGTACATGAGAGAAACTACTTAAAGGAAAACACCTATGCCAAGTCCACTCCTGCACTACTAATGATAGACCTAACCCAAACACAGTAGGCACTCACTAATCTAACCCATAGCCGTACCTCAACATATTTATATCATAGCTAACACAGCTAACAAGAACAGTACTTTTTTTTTGTAGCAGGTTAGCTGCGAGATAAATCAAGTCGCCATTCCCCAATTCTGATTATACCAGTTGGGATGTTCTCCCTGGGGCATGGTACGGCGGTAGGACATTCCTTCCTCAAAAGCTTGGCTCGAGGCAATAGACTTTGGTTTGCCAATGCTAGATTTCGGGCAGTCCTAGATCTATAGCTACAGTCTATGCTCTCATCATCTAAGAACTCAGGAACTTCAGATGTATAACCATCCCCCTCTACTCAGAGGTATAATAAATAGGAGGGCCCCCGGCCCAATTGTCATTGATTTCATCAATTCACGATCTAGTGGTGTTTTATATTTCCCCCACTTGCTGGCAACCCAGATATATCGCGGGAGGAAATAGCCCTTGCCTTTCTACTGCCGGTAGCTTAGCTATTATTCTTATAGTAAGGTTACAACGTGAACTATTCTATCTAAAGCACCCAAACACCAATTATGATGTAAACTGCCCCCCAAAGCACCCAATCCCCCCTTTTAACCCCCGCTGCAGAATTGACACTATCAGGTTTTATCCCCTTTGCCTGACGCCCTAGATACCAAGCCCCAATATCCGTAACCTCCCCTTTGCTATTGAGCATCGCCCCGTTAGGCCCCACATTGCTAACATCGCTCCTAAAGCTTCCGAACCAGCTATAGTGGGTAACATAGTCAAGACGGTCAAGATACTTCAGGCTAGTGTTGAAAAAACTCTGAGTAGCGGCACTATCGGGGGAATGGTTAATTGTGATCGGACAACAGGAGTAAGAGAAGGGAGGAAGGTGACAAACAGTGGTTGATCCGCCCACCCAAACTCCGTAACCCATATGGTCTTATTCGGAAAGGCCCCGCGAACCTCGCCAATGTGAGATGCGAGTCCCTCGAAATTCCCGTACCAGTGTATCGGGATGAAATCCACTGAGCATCCATCGCATTCTTTGAAAAAGCTGGAACCGCCGCCCATCTTAATTAGCTGTCATCCGATGAGCTAGTTAAAAGAGATAGAGGGACAAACTCCTTCAACCAGCTCGTCCCAGTCGGACCCCCACTAACGGCGGGAGCGCCCAATTCCTTCCCATTCCTCTTCAAAGGCTCTATATCCCTCTTCCACAATTCCGCCGCTCTCGCCGGCAGGATGTTACTCCCGCCCACATCACTCCCCATATCCGGCTCGTTGAAGCCAAGAACCCACTTCACGTCCTCTTGGCCGCGAACGTCCTCGACGAAAGTATTATTGTGGTCGCCCCAGAGCATCGGTACGAACGAGAGGTTGCCCGAGGAGAGTGACGATGTGGGACGGGAGCCGTAGTTATAATACCATGTCAGAGTGGTAGGTGGGGTTATCCATATGCTGTCATCGCTAGGGTGGCCGTTTGCTGTGACATGTACAAGGCCGCGTTTCGAGGATGCGGCTTGCGCTATGATTGGGGTCAGCAAGAGGAGTAGCAGTAGTATGAGGAACATCCTGAGATGAAGGGGGAGGCAACAAGACAGAGAGGAAGGGGCGGGGAAGAGGGTTAAGGGGAGACATACGGGATGGTAAAATGGGATGTTGACAAACATTACTGATTGGCAGCTGGCTTGGTCTCTTGGAATTGCTTGTGAAAGTTGATAACGGGAGGTAGGGCTTGAATCTTGTACCCTTGTACGACGATTCCGGGTATGATACACAAAGGCGCCAGGAACGGATTCAGGCAATCCGCCTCCCGCCAAAAAACTCATATAGTCGAACCTTGTGTTATGTAGTAGAGAATTTCCTACTTTAGAAAAGAGGGGGGGGGATATAGTAATACAAGTAATAAAAACAAGCCGCTTAGCACCTCCAGCTGAGAGACAAAAAAAAAAGGCACCAGGACTTACTAGGGGAAGCAACTCCAATGACACCGCATCCAGCCGGACTATTGTACGGTATTCGAGTTCCTACGGTATGCCAACGGGCGGGGCGCTGGGGTCTTTTGCCCAGGGCGAGATCCAACGCCCGTAAGCAAACAAAGGAAAAAGGCCTGGTCCAGTGCATATTATCAACCTGGGCCATTAGAATGAAAAGCATCGGATACCCTTCAGGTTCCCGTGCCGCAAGGGCCCATACTTCTCGAGTTAATTAAGTTAACCTATTAATTAATATCGACCATTCCCCCGAAGGGCCAAATTAAACTTCGAACCCAGAACTCGAACAAGCGCAATGAAAAAAAAACCTATTTTTCCCGGGCTGCCCAGCATCACCGCAATTATTAAACCAGACTGTTAGAGAACCCGCCGTCCCGAGAAGCCAAAATCTATCTAACAACACCTCTCCGAGGATTTGTGCCTACCCAGCAGTAAAACATGAATACAAATTGTATTATTCTTAAAAATGCTAACATGAAAAGATCACCTACAGTCACAATAACTGCTCGCCAACCTTCCGTCAAAATACAAGCTATTTCGATCCCATATCAGCCCAAACACCGCTATACAACCAACCCAGTCTAAATTCCCACTAGGGCACTACCTCTGCTCCCAGTTCTTGACAAGCCTGTAAACCTCATCCGTCTCGCTATAACTGGCTGCCCACTCAATCACATCCGCCCCCTCATCATCCTTAGCCTTTAGATCTGCTCCATTCTCTAGAAGCAACTCGATAGCCTTAAGGTCTCCTCTAACAACAGCCCAATGCAAAGGCGTCTGCTCAACACTATTCCGGTCATTGACCTTTGCCCCTCGGTCTATCAAGAGCTTAACCATCCCGATGTTGACTTTCTTGTTTTTCGGCCGCTTCCGTGTTCCCGGCGCGTTCAGGGTTTGCAGCGCGCTTTTCATGTCACTTGCGATTACAGCCCAATGGAGAGCTGTTTGCCCATCCTCGTTCTTCGAGTCGAGGTCAACACCTGTGTCTAGGAGCTGGTTCACGATGGGTTCATGGCCTCTCCAAGAGGCGACGAAGAGAGCTGCTGATCGAACTTGGGGATCTGTGAATTTTCGCAGAAGGAAGCTTACAATCGCAGCATGACCGGCGAATGAAGCTTTGTGCAGCAGTGTTGAGCCAAATTTGTCTACTTTTGGCTCTCCCTTCTCCAATAGTACCTTGAGAACTAATTCAAGACCCTCTTCCACCGCCCAATGTAACAACGCTGAAAGGACATATGTAGGATCCGGGTCATTAGGAATGAGTTGGAAGATGCTATCGGCTATCAAGGAAGCAATCATCTTGTTGCTTTTATATTCTGCCCATCGAAGAGCTGTTTTTAAAGTATCGATCGATTGATGTGGGGTTGGTTTAAGCGAATAAAATAAGGCAACCTTCCCTTCACCCGCACACCAGTTTTCAAATAACAGACGCTTCTTTTGTGGAAGTTCCGGAAAGATACTGGTCGTCGATACTTCTTTGAGATATATTTCAAGTAAAACCTTGATTGCCGATTCGTTCTTTCCGGAGACGGCGTAGTGCAATGGGATCTTTCCATGAGAATTCTTGGCCGCCGGGTCCAAGGGAAGATCTAGTAGCATCAAGAGAAACTCCTCGTCACCAACAGTGGCCGCGAGGTGAAGAGCGGAATTACCCGCTGCATCAGAGGTCTTGACATCCGCTCCCGCGCCAATCAGCAACCTTAAAATCTCACCACACCCTGTTGCTGCAGTATCCAAGAACGCTGTTCTACCCGCGTGGTTTTTCCTATCAAACTTTGCACCCTTTTTTAGCAATAGTCGCACTACCTCTATCTGCGAGGCGACTGCTGCTTCGTGTAAACTCGAATTCCCGGCCATGTTGACAGCTTCCATATCTACTCCACCTTGTAATAAGATTTCAACAACAACGGTGTGTCCATTTTTTGCAGCGAGATGTAGTGAACTGTTACCGGCAGTGTCCGTAGAATTAACATCTAGTTCGGTGCCTAGATATATCATTACGATCTCACTATGGCCGAGTGATGCGGCGAGGTGTAAGCCGGAAAGGGAGTCTTGGACGAGTGAGTGAGGAGACGTGCCGGATTCAAGAAGCTGATCGACAATATCCGCATCACCAGCGATAATTGCAGCGCACAAAGGTTCCGCGCTAGAATTTATGAGGGTACCTTCGTCATTAGCGGGCGTGGGAGTGGGAGATGCGTTGGGACTGGCTGTCGCCTCCTCTTTAGCTGCTGGAATTGGGTCTGCGGAAGGGATTGGCGGTTGGTGTTGGGCAGAATCTGTGTCCTCTTCTTTGGAAGATTGTGCCTCTGGATTGGGCTCCCCCGAATCTTCTGGACCCGCGCTTTCTGAGCCCGTTGGTTCAATCGGAGTTGGTGTTTCGGCGGGGACAACAGGCGGCACCGCAAATGCCGGAAGTCTAACACCTCCAACCGGCGGAGCACGTGCCGGTGCTGGAAGGGACGGAGGGGGTGCCGGGGGGTGTGGAGGGTCGGACGGTGTGGGTACGACTCCATTAGCCGGCAGAGTTGGAGCCGGAATCGGTACTCTTTCAGCGGCTGGTGGTGGTTCTACAGGCGGGGACGAAACCGGAAGGACAGCAAATGATGGAATCCTTTCCCCGGAAGGCGCCGGGGCCGCCTGAGGAAGGTGGCCATCTCGCAATGGCCTAGGCGCCACCATTGGGACTGAGAACACCGGAGCACGGGCACCCAAAGACGGGGGACCCGTTGATACAGGAGGTGCAGATGGCGGTGGCGGCCCTCCCGCAGGTAATGGAGCCGTTGCGGGTACTGCAAACCTTGGAACACGTACCCCTGCACCTGTAGGTATGGCTGGAGGTACGGGAGTTCTTGCCCGTACAGGAGGCTGTGTGGGAATCTCGGAGGGTTCATAAGGGGGTGGCTCAGACGGTACTGTTGGCACTGCAAACACTGGACCCCTCACTCTTGGTGCTGGGGGGTCCGGTGGCGTCGAAGGTGCGGGGGTAACAGGTGCTACTGAAAAGACTGGGGGTCCTCTCCGCGTCGGAGGTGCTTGACCTAAATTCACCGGTGGTACTGAGAACACTGGGGCTCTGGCTGTGTGAGGAGCTGGTGGGGGTGGGGGTGAGGGAGCCGAACTAACTGTTGGCGGGGTAGGAGTTGTTGTTGGAGGCGTTTCCGGGACCGCGAATACAGGCCCCCTTCTCCCAGCTGGGGGCGGTGGTGGAGCCCTTGTAGGAATGGCTGGGGAGGGAGATGGGGTTGGGACTGGGGGCGGGACTGGTGCCGATGCCGAGATGGGTGGGACTGCAAACACAGGGGCCCTGCGGGCTGCAGGGAGTAACGGCGGAGGAGCAGGTGGCGCAGACGGAGCAGAGAATGCCGGGGCCCTAGCTGCGGGTGGTGTTGGGGTTTCTAGTCTGGAGGGAGGAGCTTGAGGTATGTCCGGAAGCAGTAAGCCAGATGATTGCTGATTCGTATTGTTTCGAGCCTCGGAAAGGTCCGCCAGAGGACGGCCACCTGACGAAGGAACCCCCGCTGGTCGATTCGAATTCAGAAATTCGATAGCCGCTGTATCTCCAAGTAATGCCGCAAAATCCTCGGCCTTTGATCCTGGTCCCTGTACTCTTGCCTTCTTCTCAGCCACATATCCGGCTTCGAACCTCGCTCGTAGTTCCCTGCTCTTATCACCCCGCTTCATGTCTAAGTGAACTTCATTCATCGCCCTGAAAACCGCTATAGTGGGCGCCGAATAGCCTTGCCGTTGGATCCTCTCGATGAGTAGTCTCTCATAGGCCTTGATCAAACGCACATACTCCCTAGATATTTCACGAGAAGGCTTTATTGCGCCTAATAAGGCTTGGCGACGAATCTCGAGCTTATCTTCTAGCTCTTGTAGAAACTCAAGACGAGAACCCGCCCAGCGGAAGGCTTTGACTTCGTTTGTCTTGCCGCGGACATTTATAATATGCTTTTTAACATTATTATCTGCTGCTAGCGCTGCTCCCCTAGCTCCTGAAGTGTGCCTATCCGAGCACCGCATTAGTATTTCCCCGCGGCTAAAGAAGGGAATATATACCCGTCAGCTGTCTTTAATATTTGCATTTTATCGTTGTTCCGGCTAATCCGACTCTGTATATAATTCTGCAAAAATGGGCACACACTTAGCGGCCCCGCAAATAGGATGGATACCTTCTTGCTAGCCGCGTCAGCCATAAGCTTGAGATAGTCATAGATCTTCTTAAAGCTTGGCTCGAATAGTGATACTAGGTCGTCAACAGAGAGATGCATCGTTAACGACACTATGTGAGGCGGTGAGTCGGGAGTATTGGCCCAGGGCACTTGGAAGCGTCAATAATATTACAGAGAAAAAATTGGGGAAATTTGCGGTTCTTACACCGGAATTTGTATGGCTTCTTGCCATCAAATTTTGGCAGGAACTGAGTGAGTGATTAGCTATGACCCATACCTCTGACGAGAGCAACAATACCTTGTCTATAAAAGTAGCTTTCATCTAAAAACCAGTTAATAAGAAAAGGCTGACCAGGATGTTTCCCTTACCTTGTCTAATTGAGCAATAACCTCATCGGCTTCAAGTCCCAACTCCCTAATTGTGCCCTCTAACCTCCTCTCCATTAACTCGACAAATCTCATGCCAACATCACTACTACCGCTCAAAAGGAGATCACATCGTTTTGGAACCAATTTTATCACAGGCATTATGGACCCCACTAAATAGTGACAAATAGTGATCATTTCCTCCTCCATATTGCAAACCGTCAATAACTCCCCATTGGCCACCTTTACACCCTTCGTGCGAGAGAGGTAGTGGGCAAAACACGCTTCTGGTTCGTATAGTAGTTTCGTAGAGGGGTTCTCAGAGGTTGATAGAAGGGCCTCAAAGGGCGAAGAGATGGCATCTGTCCACCATGGAGGTATTGTTATGATTAACTGTATGGGAATCTTTTGTGATGCTTCTATTGCACGTTAGCCATGCATTGAAGACGGGAAGGATGATGGGTACCGGCGCCAAAAGCCAAAGCAACTTTCTTGATTATGTGTGCCTTCATAGCTTTCAAAAAGCCTAGGAGATGTTGCTCGTCGAACTTCTTCTGATCCATCTCCCTATCCAAGCTCCAACTCCCGTGGGTGGTAAAGCCGCCATTCTTAACGCTCAACTCATCGAGGATATTCTTCTCCGTGGCCGACCCCAAACTACTCGCTACCTTCCTGAACCATGAAATTAAAAAAAAATATTCCTAAAAAAATTAGCTTAGGAAATATACAAACTTAGCAACCGCTCGCACTTCTCATCCGGCTTGAGTTGGTAACCCCATAATGGCTCGGATAAGCCGTCGATTGCTGGTCTAAATTTCACCGGCACGAGAGCGCATTTCGGATCTTCAGCTCCTGGATAGCCAACTATCACCGTTGGCTGGGTGTTTGTATTCTTATCTCATTAGTTTGGCTTCAACCTTCACACGGTAGTTCTTAAGTCTAGAAAATACTTTTCCCGATAACAGAAACGCGGCAGAAGCGGAGCCTGAACCAAGTGATATTCCAACCTTTGGTAAAATTAGCTTCATTCCCTCATACAGCGCGGGAATGCTTCACTACTCACAAGAATTCTCTGCTCCGGGCCCGTCATGGCTAATGGATTGAATGGCCGATAGGTTGGTAAATCGATTGAAGGGTTGATTGCGAGAGCGGGAACGCAGAACAGGCCCTCTAAGTAGCCCGATATTGAATGGGGGTGAATGAAACCAGGAGTCCTTACTTGCTTTTTTTGAGTGCGGCTGAGAGCCTTTTTTTTGATGCAGTGTGACAGCCTGTGCTACAACGAACGGTTCGACTTAAATACCTGTAAGGTTGTGCCTCTTTTTTGGGTTGAAGTTACTTCTACCACGGTAGCCCCGCCGATCAAAAAATATGGCGAAAGGAAAGATCATCGTGAGTTTCCCAGAGTCCCCAATTGATTACTCTCCTGATACTAAATGAAATCAGTGCGCAATTGACTTCGGTACAACATACTCAGGGGTTGCATATGCCTACTACCAATCGGGCATGGAGGTTGGTTTGCGACATGATCCTTCATTGGAACAAGGGTGCTAATACTTAGAAGCCTTCTGAAGTAGATGTAGAAATCATCGAGGATCACTGGCCCGGACAAGGGAACCAGAGCTCCCAGAAGGTTCCATCGTAAGTTAACCTTGCACCTTAAGAAACGCACGGCTAATTGCTTTAGGGAGTTCAAATTCGACTCCTCGGCGCCTGGTGGGTTCAAGTGGGGATTTCAAGTAGAAAATGACCCCGAGAAAATATCATTTTCGAAATTGTCGGTCTTTATCTCTTAAAACACACTTTTTTTTCTAACCGCGACTAACAATGATAATAGGTACCTGGACCCTACCCAGATTCAATCGGCCCAATCGCTGGCGAAATTCACAGCAAAAATTGGCCGTCTCCCACCAGATAGGACGTTGACTGAGGGAATCACTTTATTCCTCAAGGCTATTTGTGAAGTGGCAGCCGATCGTATGATCGCCGATTGGACCAAAGGTAAATCTGGGAGTCCTAAATAAGAGAGTCCAGTGAATTGATTGCAACAGAATTCGTGGATAAAACCCCAATTGAGTACATCCTGACAGTACCAGCTGTGTGGTCGGACAAGTCCAAGAGCGACACCCTGAAATGCGCTGTTGATGCTGGGTTCTGCTCTGCAGGCGAGGTTTCATTAATCACTGAGCCCGAAGCAGCAGCGGTATACACATTTACGACTGTAAGCGCGCTTCTCGCGTACTCCTATGAGACCGTGTAACTTATAGGATATTATCCAGCTACCCGAATATTCAATTAAGAAGGGGGATATATTCTTGACCTGTGACGCGGGTGGAGGAACTGTGGTGGGTAGAGCTTGATCAACCAATGCCCTCATCACCCTGTACTACAGCTTATCCGACGGCCATAGGATCTAATTACCTACAGAGTCTTGGGCACTAAACCTGTCCTCAAAGTTGAAGAAGCAACCTTAGGCACCGGGGGCCTCTGCGGATCTGTGTACCTAAACCGAAGATTTGAAGACTTCGTCACTAAGAAGATCGGCAAATATCTAGATGCGCTTCCGAGAGTAGCATACGTCGAAGGAATGACGGAGGTGTGTTTTCCATCCCCCAGACAGCCACATTCTAAACCTACAGATCCACCGAGCTTTCAACGAAGAAGTCAAAACGGATTTTGGTCACGGACTTGAAGACGAGAAGGAGTACACCATCGAAGGTTAATTAGCTCCCTATACTTAGGGTTCTATTCAACATTAACATCAAGTACAGTGCCCGCCGGTATCCCGGACAACGAAGAAGCAGGTGTCCGAGACGGCTGCCTGGTTATCAGGCAAAAGGATCTGGAGGAGGTGTTTGACCCGGTCATTGACCGTATTGTCATGCTCATAGCCGAGCAAATCGAAGCTGTTTCCGAGCTGCCGGGCAAAAACAAGGTTTCTGCAATCTTGCTTGTCGGTGGTTTCGGAAGCAGCGAGTATCTGAGGAGGAAAATTGAAGGCAATCCGATATGGGAAGGAACGGATGTTATCCAACCCGTGAATGCGTACCTACATCCCGCGTCGCTTCCGAGACCTACCCGAGACTTACTAACGTTGCGAACGAACGAAGGTGGTCTGCCGTAGTTCGAGGAGCGCTGTTGCGCGGACTACAAGGCGATATAGTTAGCACTCGCAAGATCAGAAACTTCTACGGAATTGAGTACAGGCAGACCTGGGACCCGGAGATTCACGAAGTTGGTGACTTTGCAAACGAAGCTGCGATGCATAAGTATATCCCCAGGCCCATACCCCCCCGTCTGTGAAAAAGTACAAAAACTAATGTCTACAACAGACTCTGGAGCGATATAGAACAACGCTTCTTCTGCGCCCAGAGAATGAACTGGTATGTCAAGCGAGTAAGTTTGCACTTCCCCAACCCGCTAAACAATAATCTTACCGACAATCTCTACCAGGGAGACGAGTTCTCTAGCTCGAAGGTAGTCAACTTCCCGTTCTACCGCGCCATCACCGATACCAAGCAACTTCGCTTTACGGAAGAGCTCATCACATATACCAGTAGCGGGGATGCCCCAGACTTTATGGATTCTCGTACCAACCCCCGACTCCCCCCCCCCCTCTTTTCCCCGTGGGGTTAACGTGTATTATAGAATGCTCCGTTCTAGCCGGTATCGAGGTAGACCTGACATCCTTTCCGCTGGACACCTGGAAAACGGTACAGGGAGCAGCGGGGTCTTACTACAAGGTTGAGTACGCACTCGAAATGAGCTTTGAAGCGGCGATTTCATTCAAAGTAGTCTGTAAAGGTGAGTTCGAGAGTTCTTTTTTGTGTCGAGAAACGTCAAGGGGTCCGCTGATTGGTCATCCAGGAACTGTGGTTGGAGAGATTGTGGCGGATTATGACAAGAAGTAGATTCATTATGGTGGAAGATAGGCTAATTAACTCATGATGTACACATTTTAGCAAAATCACATACATTCACAATATTCCTCCTAATCGCATGGCCCATTTGCTGTTGTGAACTATTAAAAGTATCATACCATATTGTTTCCAAAACTCTCAAAGTGATGGGCAATTAATTCCCCTAACCCTATCGAGTGAGCCAACATGAATTAGGATATATCGCTACCAAAGACAGCCTCAAAGTGGTGATCCTAATTATGTATTACTGTACCAAGAAACTCCAGGATTGTATTATATTAATTTACTCGCTACCAAAAGCTATCCAGAAAAACAAACACCAAAAGTTCTAATCCGTGAAAGACTTCTCCGCCCCCGTAGACTTAAATATCAACAACGTCCCATCCCGCTGAATATCCACTGTATAATCCGCAAGCGCCTGGGTTTCAGAAATAACCTCATCTTCTTCCAAATATGTATGTACTAGCTCCTCCTCAACACGTGTCTTGACCGCAGTCTGCAGCGAACGCGCGCCCTGGTCCGGATCATAGCCGTCCGTGGCTACAGCTTTGCAGACGGCGCCGTCACTCCTGATGTGCAGGAGCACTCTTCCAACCAATTTCCCCGAGGAGAGGTTCACGGGGGTTAGGACTTTGTTTTTCAGTTCGAGGACGTATTTGTGTGCCACCACTGCTTGTTCGCCGAGGGAGAAGGGGAGGAAGGGGAGCACAGAGGAGATTCTACCGGACAGGGGGTTCTATCGGAGGAGGGTCAGTATCCATTTTAGCTCAACGGCCTAGTAAGGGCAAAGGAGGGAAATACTCCGAAAGTATGCTTTAATTGTTGCTTCAGGGTCTTTTCCAACTCGGTCATTAGTCGCGCATGTTTCTCTTCATCATCGTTCTTGAAGACACCAGGGTTGTGTTCACAGAAATCGACGATTTTCCGATCCAGCGCGTTTGTCGCTATGATCCAGATCGTCTTCGAACAGTCCACGGCTTCCCGGTTTCTTCGATCGACGTACTTCCCTTCGAGCCAGTTAGCTGTGTGCGTGTTGGCGCAATTAGGACGAGACGGTTCATACCTTCGTCGAAAGGGATCAGGCAGGCATTCTGAACTTCCCGCGTGGTCTTTTCGAACTCATCCAGGAAGACGATTGCCCGTTTCCCGCTCATTCGTGTTAGGAAATTGTTTAACGGGGAGCCTTGCTGGTATCCCAAATACGGCTGCTTAGGTCCGAATAGATCAGACTCATACTTGATCTCTGTAGAATCGACGCATTCGAGTTCCAGTGTCAGGAGCTGACCAAGGCGCTTTGCCAATTCTGTTTTACCATGACCGCTAGGTCCGGCAAAGACCAATACTAACGGTTTACTGGTCGGTAGGGCAAGATGAGTGAGAAGCTTCTTAATAACGGAGCTTGCAGCTGTCGCCTGTCCGATCATGAAGTATGATATTCCCAACAATTCCGTTGCGTTATGCGCCAGAGCCACCTGGTTTTGACGCGCGGATGCTGGTTTATCCTTGATGGTCTTTTCCAGGAAGTATCTTTGTGAAATATTGGTCGCTCGAGCGAGCGATGGCCAGATATACCGTTCGCACCATTTCTTCTTTGGCTCGTCTATATCCGTTACTACTCGCGGGTCTGGACCTTCCACTGGTGGGTCCTGTAGAAAGGGTGTAAAGAAGGCTTTTGGAATAACACCAGCATCTGCGCCCAAACTAAGTAGTGTGGTGACCATTGCCGTAGTATCCTTGTCAATATTGCGCGTATTTAGAATGGCAAACGCCAGGAGCGGGAATCCATGTATCTTCTCCACGGCATTAGCATCTCCCCCTTGCTTTATCCAGGTCCTGATCAATTTCTCGTCATTGGTCGCGACTGCATAGAAAATTCCCGGGTATCCTGATACCGTTCCGTTAATGCACCGCGCAATAGTGTCCGACCGATAATATGAAAAGTACTGAGTGAGCTTATTATCGTCGAGACCCTGCTGTAGACCAACAACAAGCCTTGATATCGAAAAGCTCAATGTCATACCCTCTTCCGGCCGAAATTGCCCAACGCCACTAGTAACGGGCGGCAGACTAAAATCCCACTCCGGGCAGCTTGGTTCCACAGACCCGTCTTGACTGCCTTGGGTGCCTGATATGTTAATCCGGGGCGAGCCCCAACTCACAAGTTAGCGGGTTTCAAACATACCTTGAACTGAACCTGCGGAAGGTGGATTTGCTTGGGTATCCTTTGCCATGTATGGTGGGGGGTTGGCTTACTCAAGTTACTCCCGAGTGGGCCACTCAAAACAATTGGATTACTCACAATCACGACCACCACCCTTTTCGACGCCATTACGTTTTTCAACGCCGTTACTGTTTTCAACGCCATTACTATTATTATTATTGCGTCGGATATTATTATCCGAGGGTGCTAACGGGCTGTCAGTCTCGGTATCGGGACGGGTAACTGTCGTGTCGACTGGTGAGACGGCCTGTAATCCATCATCAACTACGATGGGCACAAAAAGCTCAGGAGATTCGTTGCTATTTTGCCTGGGGCGCCCTTGGGGGTTCTCTGGAGTGGGGATTTTTGACTTAGGATTGACCTTTGTGTCTGGTGGTCCTAAGAATTGTTAGTTTGTGGAAACCAGAATTGACTAGAGGGGGGGGCATACCGGTAGCAAATACCGTCCCGAGCATATTTATCGCCGCCTCAGTATCGTTTCGACATGCCTACCGGTAACCACTCATCAGTCATTTCCCCTCCAGCAAATAAGGGTAAGCCCACCTTCAGCGCAGCAACAGCCCTATTTCTAGTTACGGAAGTTGTTTGCATAATATGCTGGACCTGGCTCCATCTTGCTCCTCCGGCTAGATACTGTGTAGGATCCATTGCTGAAGAAAAGCTTTCGGATAATAGGGCAGAGTAAATAGGGGCGAGTTCTCGGAATATCGTGAAAATTAGGGAGACGGGAAAGAAGAGGAGTCGAAGGTTTCTTATGGTTAGTACGGCTGAGGGAGCAAAGGCGTTCCTGAGTGCTTAATCATGCTTTTGCTTTTTCCACTGGGGATAGTGCAGATTGGAAAGGAACCCCACCACGCTCAACAATACCCGCCGGCCCCATTGCTGGAGGTACACTTCTCATGCGACGCCCATTCCACCAGCGCCCCGCCCGAACGCACTTTGCCTGATTATTGACCCTAATTGCCAGAATTACTCCCTATCAACCAAGTTATTATAACTGCCCCTTCCCCCAAAAAAGAACTCCCACTGCAGGGCTCAATTTTTCGTGCATTTATTCGCTTGCAGGGGCACTTTTGGGGGTCCTTAGGCTTCAAAGGGGCGGCCGTTAAAGTCCGAGTTTAAGGTATTCCACTTCGCCTCCGGTAACTCCCATGTTCACTCTATGCAAACGGTCCAAGTTAACTTAGGCACTAGCTCAGTGCTCGCGAATTTCAACAAAGTATCCAGACGAGAAAGCCCACAGAATACCAGCAAATCCCGGTCCCCCCTACAAAACATCACACCATCAATGTTTTTTTAATGCCAGCCAAAGATGACATTCGGCTACTAGTGGTTGCCCAGAAAATCTCACCCAACTTCTAAGAAAGAAAACGCTGCCATAAAAAAAATTCAATTCAAAAATATTACCTGAAAATAAACTGGAACCAGGTGAATTTATTAATTCTTTGGAGAAATATTAGGCACAGAAAAACATGATTTGTGCAAAAGCTGATCTCTTGGGGTGTTCTCGGCAGGCAAAGGCCCCTGTGAATTTTCCATCATAGGACGGAGATTTGCCAACGGATTTTAAGCAACCCAGGCTATCTAAATGAATACTTTTTAAAAAAAACAAATCTTTTTACCCCCTTTAACCTGGCAATTTTTTGACTGAGTAACTCTGGAGTCCCAGCTGGTGTTATCATTTATCACTATTGGGGTGAGAGATAAGGGTTGAAACCTTGATGGTACTCGAGTATCAATAGAGAAAGTCTGAGGGTCGTTGATATTGAAAAGGTTGCCCCCTCGCGGGCCTAGCATGCCCAGCTATCATAAAAACTTGACTGTTTCAGGCCGCCCTGCACCCAAAGGACACTCGGGCACTTTGCAAAGAGCTCCGTCTACAAGTGACCGCCTGCTGGTGCCAATACACTCAAGTGGAGGTGGCGGAAAGGAGTTTTCCGGAGAATTGCCATGCCGGGGACAACTCCACGAACCAACTCAGCGCCTCTGATCAAGAGCCAGATTCCCCGTTTCGTCACGGCACCACCTGAGAATCTTGCTTAACCAAGGACTTGGAGGGGGACGAGTTCAGCATCAGTACCTCACCAGTACTCGAGTACTTGGTAAGTTCGTTAAACCTCCCCCGGCTGGTTCGAGGGCCTCCTTTGCAACCCAGGGAACGGTTACACACACACAGTTTCGACCAACAGCTCCTTCTCCCCCTATGCTGATATGCCCTAAGCACTCAATTGCTGCCGTACTACTACACTAGTACTAGTTCGAGTACCGAGCCTCAAAAACGGCAGGGAGCCACAAAGCCAATGAGATTAGCGCTGTAACCCATGCGCCACCAACGGAGCTTTCCTCGCTTGTGAGACCCAATTCCTTCGTCAGGGGGCATGTCGAATTCTACGAATAAAAGCACACACTAACCTCAGCGTTCATTTGACTACCGGTAAGCGACATCTTTTTTTTTTGTTAAACCCGTGATATAACTATCGGCAAATGCTTTGGATCACATCTCTTAGACGTCACGGCAACGGCAAAGAGCATACGTACCGGTGGAATTGGGCAGCTCAAGGTTCAATTGATAAGGGATAAAAAGAAAATGAATCTTTTGCATATAAATCGGGAGAAAAAAGGCCAAAGTGCCTGATATCAGGTAGTATATGAGCCCCTTGCCTCAACGATAGCCTAAACCAGTCAAGCACTGAGCCCCGCAACTGCTCAAAAATCTCATCAGGAATTGTATCTCGGGCGTAGGGCAGTACCTCAACTAGATAGCTTCTCCCCGGTCTCCTAAGTGCTCCTAAATGTTGAAGCGATATCAGATACTTATGTTAGAGTCTTTCAAGTTTAGCCTAAGCATGCTTCTACCAATAGCTTAGATTTTCCAACGGAAGGGGATCCCCCGTTTAAGAGAGCTTCACACATATGCTCTCCGGGGTGGGGAGGTTATGTAGGATCTGGCCATACTTGCGCACTACTCGAGCACTGTGCCCTACCCTGGTTGATATTATTTTGCTGCTTTTTTTTTCGATTTTTCATTCATTTCTGGGGGTTGCTGCGTGTCTTTGGGCCCTCTGTCGTAACCTAGCAGTACAAGAATTGCACTTCTTGAAACGATTGAAGGATTTAACGGAAAAAATAAATGAAGGAATATGCAACCAGGGAGAGTGGTTTCTTACACTTGTATCATGGCGCTTCTTTGTTTTGTCAGAGCCAGCTATCAGTATAAATTAAGGTTGCGCCGCACTATTTCTTGGACTTGCATTGTTAGGCGGCCAGCCCTAGCTGCTGCGGGCCTATCGTACCCCGCATTCTCATTCTCGAATGATCTCTTACCCTTCCCCAGCAGTTGTCGATCAGCCCCCCTCTTACGGCAATTTGCCAGACTCCGGGGCGGCGGAGCATCACGAATGAAATCAAGAAGAATTTTGTGCGTGGGTATGATACTGTACCTTTTTATTCCACTCTCCCCTCTGCTTGGCTGGGTAAGGTTAAGGCGGGTACTTTCCATATTAGTTACTGGTAATACGTCAATAAGTTGTTCCCGGCGACGCCGCATAACTCCGCATCTCATGGGCGACTGTGACATACCTCCCACTGCAACTGCGGCCCGGATAAGCGATGTGCTGGCAGCAGTATCGTTGTCTTCAACACCTTGAAGGGCTTTTTGGAGATTAGAAGTACTGGGTATCCCTCGACCACACTACTTTACCGATGCTGCGAGCTCTGTTACGGATGTTGGAGCATGGTTAAAGATGAACAAAGCCGGCGTATGGTGCTTATTCACAACTCTGGAAATGGGGCTGGCATTACTGCTTACTTGTTCCTGGGATTGGGGGGCTAAGTAACCTTGCAGTAGGGCTCTTCTCTTTGCGAAATTAAAGATGCCGTATTCTCCTCAATGTTTTTTAAGGGTTACTTGGGCTCGGTGAAGCTATGGAGTGACATTTATTGGAGTGGGGGGCCGAACTTTGGCGCTTTAACCTGTTTTGATATTCGGAGCGGGGGTCTAGCTAATTATTAGAGACTTTGCGAAAAGAACTCCAGATGTGAGGCAGATGCAGTTACGGTCCAACCAGATTGCTAGGATTTGACTCTGGATGCGAAATCGCAAAGTCCCTAATGTCAAAAAAAAAAAAAAAGGTGAAAAGGTAGAGATTTTAATTATTCGAAATTTCCATTCTAACTATTTCTCACCGAACCGATCGCCTAAGCATATACCCAACCCATTCCTCGAAAGGGCTCCTAGAAGCTTCGATAAGTAGCGGCCCGCGCACATTCTCACTCTTCTTCCCTCTAGACCAATCCCCGAACGGCAACTCGGGCGCCGGCAGTGGGGCCCTCCTAGCCTGCTTAAAACGGGTTTGCGAGTTAATCTTCGACCAATTTCCAAACGGCACCTCAACGTCTGGCCTGGGTGCTCGCCTCGCTTGCTCGAAGAGAGATTCCGACTTTCTCCCCTTTGCCCAATCTCCTCCAGAAGGCCGTTCGATTATTGGGGCCGGCGCGGAGCGAGCCGCTCCGAACAGTTCTTGTTTTTTTTTTCCTTCGTTAGATAGCATGTTTTGTTGTGTGATTGTATATTTCTAAGGGGTTTTTGCGTCTCCCGAGAGATACTTATGGGATATATTTATTTTTCAAATGGAGGAGATCTTGAATCTGGAACTTGGCCTTTCGGGGTGTGACTGTTGTTGTTAACTCGTTAGTCCGGGCAATTTCTGGGTGTGAGACAGTAATTTGAGTCACGAGTGACGGAGGGTGATGACGGGAACGGTACGATAACTACCTTGAGTGTCGACTCGCAAGGGTAAGATAAAGACAGAAGCACTTGAACCAATTGAGAAGGAAAGGAAACGTTGTGGATTGACTGGTTGATTCCCCGTGTGGATGTTTTTCTCTAAGCTAGGACACATGAAGGAGAGCCTTATATGTAAAAAGCCTCCGTGCCCACTATCATGTGAATTTGGCCGCCACCCAAATAGGCTATCCACCATACCAAACTACCCTATTACATACCCTAGGCCACACCGGTACAGTACTGCACATCCCCTCTAGTTTTCCTGTAGGCTGGTGTGAGCACTCCACCATCCTTGACAGGTCTGATATCCAAGTTGAAACATTTGTCACCACTATCGCCCCTAACATACCGTAAGTCGCCCCCCCCGAAACCACGATAATAATCGTATGGCACCATAGCGGCGTATTTCTACATATCACAACTAAAATCCCCACGGGTCTTAGGAATCTCAAACCCAACTGCCTTGTTCTTACGATACAAACAGCGCCTGCAACCTAGGCAGCACAGCTCCTTTACATGGTGGATCCGTATAAGCAATCACCAATCCAACGAGTCTTAGCAAGAAGTAAACTTTCGCCGAGCTTAAGCACTGGCCTTCCTGGACGAGTAGTTTACTGATCGATTTCGTATGGCTAACTACAGAGTGCTCGAAGCGGAAGTTTCTATCATGGCATGTCTATTTATCATGCACTTGACGAACCGCCATCTGCAGAACCCTATTTTCTCTAATAAAATTCCGTCCGAGTTTCCCTGTGGTGCCACCGCTCTCATCCAACATCGTCGTGCATCTTTGTCTCCGCGCGATCTCTGATGCACATGCGCTAATTGACCGAGCTGGAAATCAAGGACGGCTAAGACAATCCTCAGTGAAGAGCACTCTTCGGGGGGGTTTTTTTTTGCTCTAGTAAAACTGGGTACGGCATTGTATTTGGTCGTGCTGCTGTACCGTATAATATCATAATGAGTATTGCTTATCATTCACAAGTCTCGTACTAGCAATGAATGAAGCACAATGCCTGGAAGTCATCAGAGCTTCCACATTTCGTTCTCCTTCTCTCGTCCGCCGGCTACCTCTGGGACTGCATGTGTGAATTGCGATATCAGCTCTAACACTTTAGGTTAGGAGGGCCAGTGCTGTTAAGCTATTCCTATGGGTAATGAAGCTCTTACCTCCTCACACCACACAGTGATCGATATCGGTATTTTTACTTAACTGGACTACTAGCGCAGTACCAGATCGCCACGCTCCTAAGGCAATACCACCGGAATGGCAATTCGGAGACCTCCACTACGTCCAAGGTGGACACGGTTCTGCGCTAATTTTCCACCCCAGATATCGGGATTCCTTTGATAGCTTAATCGCCGAGGCGGAGAAGGTTCCCTCTGCGTTAAATGCACCCTCGCCCCTGGCAGGCAACGCCCTGTCTAGATCACGCAGATGATAACCTTCCAACAACCCCCTCCGAACGATCTCCCGCCAGATACTCCTGAGCGGCGAGTCCTCCGGCGGGGGCTTAGGTCTCGTTTTGCTCGTGCATATCTTGCGCCTACTCTCGTATGGCTCTCCCGGCGCGCTTGGGTCACTGTTGGCAGTGTGCTTCTTATTTGGCTTCGGGTGAGAATCGGCATAGGTGCTGACTCCATGGCCAAATTTACTAACTGCGATGTCTTGTTTCCGGGATTATCCAAGCGTGGGAGGTTAGAATCGGAAGCTTAAGATTCAAACAGGAGTGGATGGGGCTTTGTTCAGTGGGAAGATATTGTATACCAGTGGCGCGTAGGTGATCATGAAGTGTGACTTAGGTAGGTGCCTTTGGAGATTAGTTTGTCAAAGAGGATGTAGACCTTGAGGTTACCTTAGTCTACCCAATGAGATCTATGCGCAACTCATTCGTGGGGTTGTCGGCTTGGAGCTCAAGGGGTGGGCGGCTTGGTTGGCGCACCTAAGGCGGTTGAGGGAGGCGGTTTTTGGGTGATTCGGGGTCAAATTCGTCATGAACTGAGCAGGTGATGGATTAGTGGAGATATTTCGCTTTTTCAATGTTTGTATTTTCTCCATGATGCTACCCGAACAACACACGGGGTGATCTCCCGTTACCACACAACGGGACTCATGCGGCTCGTTGTTCACCCGCCGCGGCATCCTCTCCCTTGGATCTACCCCCCCCTGCAAATGCTTCCGCCTCCATCTCGACCGCGTCTGCCATCTCTCCAAGAGTTTTGAACCTCCATTTCCAGCAACCGACCCTTCTCCCATCGATGGTCCCTTCCACCCCTTCCACCCCCAAAACCGCACCCTCGCGATTGATCCACGCGCCGGCCAACCCAGCTTTCTCGGCGGGCACATGATCGTGCCATAGACTTTGCGCAGTTACCAGCACCTCATCTTTCTTCACCCCAAGTCCCGCCGCCTTTTCAAGCATGTACCCGAAGTTTTTCAAATCTGGTTTATAGCTGCCAATTTCCTCGGCCGTACACACCTCGTCGAACGTTCCCGCGCCACCTAGCTTTCCTAGGCTGCCTGCGAAACTGGCTTTGTCGACATTACTGAGGACGATCAGCTTGTAGTGGTTCTTCAGCCGCGTGAGGGCTTCCTTGGTATCAGGGAACGCGGGCCAGGTGGGGACGCTATTTCCGAAGGCCTCGGCTTCGGCGGTGGAGAGTAGGGTTTCTGCGCAGAGCTGCTCGTGAAGGTCGCGGTAGACTCCTGATAGGAGAGTGCTATAAGGGAGGGTTGGAGTTTCTGCTTGTCGCTTAGCCTCGAGGGTCTGGTAGCGCTGGAGGAAGGCAGATTTGGATGCATCAGTTTGTGATGAGGCACGGGAGAGGAGAGGTGATGCCGCAGCGTATATCCCCGATTCTCAGTCTATCAGAGTTCCGTAAACATCAAATGAGAGGGCCTTGAAAGATAACAAAGCTTTTTCAGTCATAATTTGCGTTGGTTTTGGCTTGAATTGGTGAGGTTGCTAGAGAATTGAGTGACTGGGGCTCGATCCTGCTTTAAAGGGTCTTTGAAGCGGTTGGAGTGCGGGGTTCTTGACAATATAGGTTAGGGGTAGTTTAACTGTATCCTAGTCTTTATAGTATACGGACTTTCAATACACTGTTGATACGGCTTCTAGCTATAGGTTCTACAAACTCTGCATCATGTCTGAACTATTCACAATTTTCGTCGCGGAATCTGCGGAACCCTTCTAAAGCTCACGGCGGTATTCCAGACAGCGGTTATCCACATGCAGCACAACTTTTCAGGAATGTTTGGGCTTCCTCATCAGGAGCGGTTGCTCAGTAGGTAACAGTCACCGTCCAGCATAGGCGATACCTACTGTAACTAACACGAATTTGGGATCACAAACCGAGAGCTTTTTTTAGATTTTTTTAGAATAGACCCTTATTTGATTGTGTCGAACCGACTCTCAGGCTAAGATAGTGAGATTATGAGATCCTCCTGGACATCTTACAAGCTCCCTAGGATCTTGTCTGCGTGGGTGACAGTGACATTAGGGACTTCATCCTCAACCTGTTTGCCAAAAATTAGTCCGAAGTTCTTCGCAAAAGTTGTGGTTAGGATACTGTAGGTCGTACTTGAAGATTGATAACCTTTCCATCCTCAACAACAGCGACATATCTCTTGGAACGAGTGTTTCCGAGCAATCCGCTAGCATCAAAACCGAGGCCAACCGAATTGGTGAATTCACCTATCCCACAAATATACGAGATCAGTATTGAATACCCATTACCCAATGAGACTTAGGCAATTGGTATACCTTTGGAATCCGAGAGGAAGTGGACGCTAGAGTCTTTGGCAAGCTTCTCCTTCCAAGCGTTCACAACAAACTGGTGATACGGTCAATAAATCAATCACAATTAGATCAAACTAGGGGATAGGGAATACAAGAAACTTACAATGTCGTTAACGGCAACAATGTAAACAGCACTGATACCCTTCTCCTTGAGCTTATCGTAGTTTTCAACGTATCCAGGAACCTGCGATGAGCAAGGAGCTAGCCGTGTCGAAAATCTTTTGTTAGAACTTCTCCTGCCCGTAGAAACTTATTTGGGACACAGGGGGAAACGAACGAGTGAAGGCTCCTGGAACGCCCACGATAATGTACTTTCCGCTAGAAGGGAAGGAGAGAGTATTGTTGTCCTTCTCAACCCAGAGGCTTCCGGGAGCAGCGGGGATTGATGAGCCGACTGAAATCATGATGAATTGGACGAATTTCTGCGAAAAATCTGAGAAGTGTTTGTTGGTGTTTGTTGCTTCCGAAAATGAAAATGCGGGGTTGTTACGGTACGGTAGCAGCCGATGGTGGGGAGGAGTTTATTGTCCTCCCGGCTCCCTCCTTAATACGTCATAGAGACTTGCAAGGATTAGGTATTTCCCGAGAAGATAAGGGTTATGGTTGCATTTAAATTCTATTGGGTAATATTGGAATTTTCATCCAAAGAGTAATTGAGGGGCTTTACTATTACAAGCACGTTGGATATTTAGATGGATCATGAGAGACTTCTTTGGCTGTGTAGTGATGATCGAGCCTGGCTCGTAAATCCTTAGCTGCTTGGTGCAGGTTGTATGGAATTCGCGGCACAGCACTTGCAAGTTAAGTCCGTCTAATATGATATCGCCGAAGGGAAACCATCCTAGATGCTGCCGTGGACACAGCGGGGGTTCCTCACCAAGAACTTTTTTGTCACAGCTATTTTAATTGAGAGGGTCTAGAAGAAGGGGAAAGAAAAAAACAGTAATTTGCGCTTAAATTTACATCATGAGCCCATAAACCAACCGCTACTAAAAAATGTAGTTTATATGCAAATTTTAAGGGAGAGACTGACACAGCTGACTCGTATAGATGAAATTAACTCAATTTTAGAATAATGCAAACACATAGAAAGAAAGTCAAAGGTAAAGGGAACTATGAAGGGGAAGATGGAGTACTTATGCAATTTAACTTGACGTTATAACAGAGGCAGGGCTATCCAAGCTGGGGATTGGTCCTCTAAACGTAGCTAATTCTCCGCAATTTCGCTAGTGGCCATGGCCACGATTTTTTCACCCTTTTCGTCCCCCATAATACCCCGCATGACCTCTATTACCTTGACAGTTAAAGTGACTAATCAAAGGTCTTGGTGATGGGCTCCTTTCACACCAAAAATCGCCCTTCCAAAGGGTTTCTTACCCAAGTTTCTCTAGCAAACCTGGATGGAAACTTTCCAGAAACCCCCTAAGTAGTTATATATATATCTCAAGATTATCCTCTATTTATTTACAGAGTCTTCTGACACTTCCTTCTTATTGTACACCTTCAAGTATATCATATTATAAGTATGATAGGTATATGTAGACCAAATGCAGAAGACCTGGGGGGAAGCACCGTGTTTTAGTTATGGTAAATTATGAAAACCCTCACCCTCCTCCATTCCAGGAGCCCTGGCTCACTGAATAGAAATGTGTACTGGATCCTAGATGCTTCGAGTAATAGACATGCTGATTATGTGTGAATTGAGAACTGCCTTGATCCCGTACAGACTCTCAAAATTGTCTGAGGTCTAGTTAAAATCTGGTAAACTTTACAAGATTACTGTAGATTTTAAAGAATAGCATATCGGGCTCCGAGTGATGCCTTCTGTACTGCCAATAGTACCAGGTGAAAGGGTCTCTTAAAAAAATCACTGGATATAGCTTGGAGATTATCATGGTGCATAAAGCACAGCCTGAGGGTTTTAGGGATCAGCATGGTGATCATGAACGTCTGAGTATGCTGGCAAGAGTGGTTAATGGAACTTTGGGTCACTACAGCTAGAGTGTCCTGGCATGCTACTTGGAGGACATTACTTATCATTGGGAGGCTTAAGGAGGTTCAGAAGTATGGAGAGAGGAGTGATATCTAGTCGGGTTTGGAAAACTCTTGTTGAATGGAGGAGGAGTCAAATGAGACCTGCTGAAGATCAGGCTTGGCTATCTTGAGATAAAAGCTTTGTTGAAAGGTTTTGACAGTGCTAGTTATCTTATCACGGGATTTGGGGGTGTGACACTATTATTAGCTGGTGGATGATATTATTTACGACAAACTGGGGGCTTGATAGTTCACTTATCACTTGATCTATTAGTGCGGAATTAGGATTGGAGGTATTCTGTTGAGGTTCAAAGGGACGAGACCCGGGTCCTTAAGGGATGCGAGAGTAACTTAGGCTGTATGGGCCGAGTATGGGGGGTCTCTGAAGTATGGTAAATAATAACAGATCTAGGGCTCGGTTTGTGAGTATTGTACCTTGTATCCCGCTCTCGGAAATGTAATACATATTATGCAAAATGCCTCATGCAGAAAAGCTAATTCAGCGTGACAATTAATTCAAATGCTACCGTGACTAATAATTTAGTAGGCAGGGGGGTGGAGTGTAGGTGTGCGTGATGTTCAGGCTGCTATTGTCGTCTGACACCGGTAGCTCCTAAATCAAAGTTATCTGATGAATCTAATCGCGATCGAGTGACAGTGGTTCTGACGCGCCCCACGTGCGTTTTGGTTAAATCACTTTCGAGAGTTTTGACGCGTTTTCCCGTCTCCAACAACCTTGAGCCATCCTCAACAAACCAATTGCGAAACGCATGTCGGACATCCCATCTGACCTGGACCCATCGCTCTTCTTCTCTGACTACCTTCCTTCCGACTATCTTGAAGACCCTTCTGCCGCATTTCCAACCCCGCCAATAGAATCATATTCGGACGACTTTGAAGCCCTTGACCTCGTTAGGGAGGAACGGCGCTCGCGCTTGACGGAGGAAGGAGTAGTCATTCAACATCGCCAGAGAAATACAGCACCGGTTTTTAGAAGTAGCTCCCTGCCTCCTGGTATTTCCTCTCGAGACGCGTTTCTTCCTGCTTCAATGGGTAGTTCGGTGGGTTTGTGTGCTAACCTAGTAGCAGTGACCCCCACACGAAAAGGTTCAGAAAGACCTTCTCAGTTTAGGTACGAAGGTTCGTCTCTGTCGGAGGCCATTGCTTCGGATACACTCTCTTCGCCAAGTCAGAGTACACCTAGGGCCTGTAGGCGAATTGAAGAATCAATGGTTTCTTATCCTCCGTCTTCACCTCCGCTAGAGTCCACAAGTCCCCCGGCTGCCAAGAAACGCAAGACTACATTGGCTGAGGATGATAACGACAATGAAGAATTCAATTATCCTGGTTCTGATGAAGAAGAGGCACTGGTGGGGCTGGGGAGCGCATCGAACTCAGGCGACAATGGTTCTCAAAACCTTCCTCCTACTCTTCCTGAACAACCGGCCACAGTACCAAAAATTCCCCCCTCGAAGCCTGTGTTCAATTTGCGCTTATCTAGTGGCATTTTTAGTAGGAAATTTTCACCTTCAGAAAATTCCTCTTACCACCTGAATGCGACAGAGAGGGGCGCAGAGAAGAACAAGATGACTTCCGAAGAAGTTGCCTCGATTCTTGGAGTTCAACCTTTTCGACCGGATGTTACTCCACCACCGCAAATTCCTTCACCCGACGCAGACAAAAGTAACTCCTTTGAGCCTTCCTCACAGACCAATTTTACCTCATCCACTCCTGCACATTCAACTGCCTATAGGACAACGCAATCTTGCGTTTATATCCCCATTGTCACTACAGAGGGAGAGACCATCCAAGTTAGGCATAAACCAAAGAAGACTTTCAGCGCGCGGGATGATTATTATATGTCTAATGTTTCTATCTTGGGGGATAATCTGTTGGAGCAGTCTGATTCAGTTAAAAATATATATTTTGGTGTTGACATACACAGCTTACTCGATGAGTACAAGATAGAAAAGGATATTATGAAAAAAAAACGTCGCGAAGCGGAGCATATTCCACCCGCAAACATAATTTCAGAGAGTTCAAATACTACTTCCCAGAAAACTCTTCTATGGACGGAGAAATACCGAGCAAAACGCTTCACCGATCTAGTGGGGGATGAGCGTACGCATCGACAGGTCCTTCGCTGGTTCAAGTCTTGGGACAAGATCGTGTTTCCGTCTGGGGTAAATAAAGTTGTGAAGAATAGGGACGAAAACGAAGACCGAGAGCTGAGGAAAATCTTGCTTATCCATGGACCCCCGGGACTTGGGAAAACAACTTTGGCTCATGTGGTGGCTAGGCAAGCAGGCTACGATGTTGTCGAAGTCAACGCTTCAGACGAGCGAAACGCCGGTGTTGTGAAAGGGAGGATTAAAGATATTCTGAGCAATGAGGGTGTCAAAGCTATGGGCGCGGTAACCAATAGGACTAAGCAAAAATCGTCTAGGGTCACAATGGGGAAGCCGGTTTGTCTGGTCGTCGATGAGATCGACGGCGCGGCCGGTAGTGGGGGAGCAGGTACCAATGAGGGAGGGTTCATTAAAGCCTTGATAGACCTAATTCTTGCGGACCAGAATTTGAATAACATTGCTGAAGGGGTGACAAAGAAGAAAAGCCGCAGAAAAGACGATAGTTTCAAGCTTCAGAGACCTATCGTGGCTGTTTGCAATGATCTCTACACCCCTGCGCTTAAGGCTCTGAGGCCTCTGGCCGAGATAGTACACATGCGAAAACCACCGGTTGGACCAATGGTAGGAAGGCTAAAATCAATTCTAGAATGTGAAGGTTTTAGAACCGAGGATGGCGCTGTTCGTCGGCTAGTAGAGCTTTCATGTATGGGCGGCAACTCTACAAGTAAGGCCGCGGGAGATATGCGGGCGGCTGTGGTTGGGTGCGAATGGATAGCCAGCAGGCTGAGGTCAGCAGCAACCAAATGTGGCGATGACTCCAAATCTCGGAGAGAAATGAAACTTCTGACCCGGAAAATTGTTGAGGAGGAATTTGGGGACGGAGGCTTGGGCGAGGGTGATGGGAAAGGCGGAGGGGGCGGGAGGGGCAATATCAGAGAAGCCGTTGAGAGAGTCTTCTACAATGACCCAATGACAAAAAGAGCCGGCCTTAAAGACACGGGGGTAAAGAAGACGAGTGGGGAAAAACTGCGAGAGGTTGTCGAGGGGCTAGGAGAGTTCGACAAGATCATGATGGACTGCTTCACCACATATCCTACGCGTCCATACAATGATGATTCCTTGTTGACCAAACCCAATGCGGCATCAGAGTGGCTATATTTCTCAGACCTTATTTCATCTCGCGTTTTTCAAGGGCAGGAATACGAACTCACAGGGTACCTCTCGCACCCTATCCTTGCTTTCCACAGCCTTTTCTGCAGCCCCAGGCGACAGGAGTCTGTCAGGTATGGCAAACAGCTTGAGGAAGAAACCGACCCACTACCCTTCTCAGGGCCTGCCGTAGAATGGGAGGTTAGAGAAGGGATAAAAGAGAATAAGGCCTTGATACAAAGTGTTCATTCATGTCTTGGAGGAATCCGTCTTCACCAATGCTTCAAGAACTCTGAAAGTGTTGCCATGGAGTTGGCACCATGGGTTGCTCGGATACTCTCACCCTCCATTAAGCCCGTAGTCGTGGGTGGCTCAGGCTATGCGGGGGGGATAGCGAGTGTGCGCCGAGAAGGCGAGAAAAAGTTGGTGAACAGAGGAGTAGAAGTAATGTGTGGCATGGGAGTCGAGTTCGAGAAGATTAGAGTAGAGGGTATGACCACCCTCGGCTCGGGTTGGATATACAGGATGGAACCGTATGCAAGTCGTTAATCATTAACAATTCAATTTGACTGACATTTTTTTCACAGGCCAATCGACACTTTATCTGTATATCCCACTCTCGCAACTTCTACAGAATCAGCTCCAGCCCCAGTGAGATACGCAGTCCGCCAAGTTCTTGATCAAGAGCACAAAAAAGAACTCCTCCGCCGCCGCGAACTTGCCCGCCAGTCGCGAATGGGTGTGTCCGAGAATATCCCCCAACTTAAAAAGTCTACCACCACGCCTGATACTCTGGGCCTGAAAAGGAAGAAGGCCCGGGAAATCAAGAAAGACTTCTTCGGGCGTATTGTTGCACGGGGGGAAGATGAAGATACGGAGGAAGGAAGGAGGAAAAAGCGCAAGGAGGAGAAGGAGGAGGAGGAGGAGGAACAGAAGGTCTGGTTGAGCTTTCACGAAGGGTTCTCGAACGCTGTCAGGAAGGGAATCACGTTGGACGAGTTGATGCGTGGGTTAATGTAATTTCCAAGGGATTGGTTGGGTTATGACCACAGCGATATGTAGATTAGTATGATGCACAGTTTAGACTTCATACCATGCCATAATGATCCCACCCTTCTGCTTGGGGTTTTGCAGCATGGCGTTAAATAAACCGGAAAACCTAATGAGCGCTGGACTGCCATAGCGCGTTACGCATACGGGCATAAGAGGAGCATATCTGTGGGACTGGCATTCGGCAAACTCAATTCTGGAATTCCTTCAAATACTATGAGCAAGCTAGCAAATGCCTATTGCCGCTCGATATTGCCTAAACATGACTGATCTCAACACAACTACCCCGAGAGCCAACCCTTGATATGAGCCAGAACGAGTTGAAGGCAGGGGGTTACGGATCGTTGGACAATTATCCTATATACAGGTCTATCGCGGGAAGACTAGTACTATGACATTCTTGAAATTTCCCTAGCCAAGGATACCTGAAGACTAAATAGGTTACGGGAGGAGCGAGGGCCAGCCTGGTAACTAGTTCTCAAACGAGCGGTGTGAGTACTGGTAGCTGGATATCGCTTTTTCGTTTTGTGGTCACCTTGACATTAAGGCAAGAACAAACCCGGCGAGGGTTGCTCAGCAGCTTCACCTCCCGGCTCGCTCACTCTAGTCGCCGATGGATCTGTTTTCAATCCACTAGAAGTTTAGGTACGTTCAATGGAGATTTTCCTAAATTCCCCTGCTTGCCCGGTATGCCAGTTTTTTTTAAGATCTGCTGCCACAGGTCGAAGGCCAGCGAAATATTTCGCAAACTATGGATTCAGTTCTCCGAATCAACATAAGCCGATAGGGAAGCGAGGTATTATTACATTGATCTGCAGCCCAAAATTTTTGTAAACCCTCCTCAACCTGTTCTCCGAACTGTGGTTGATGGGGCCTCTAAAGGCACTTTCCCGCGGGATCAGTGAACATAAACACAATCGGGGAGGGTCCTGCTGTTCAGACCTGCAAGACTCGGTTTGTCCTAGGCGGGAGCCCCCAGAATACCTAATTAAACAACTAGAAGTCCGGCTGAATGCCCACGACCGGGACGAGGAGAAATAGAGACTAATAGGCAACCCTTGCCAGCCGCGTAAGGCAGAACTGTGCCCCGATCGAAAGATAGTAGCTAGTATCGTTGGAGGGAGATGTTTTTTTTGTACCTCGCCGTGCCGCAGATGTGGGGTATCCAAGCTCCGGGACGTACGACACCCGTATGTGGGTATAATGTGCTCCGGTGCTCTTGGGCACTTTATTGAGACAGAAAAAAGTGATAGAACAAAGTTTTCGGGAGAGTGCATCCTCCCGCCGCCCTCACCATTGGTCTACAGTATTGCACACTCACGAAAAGCTTTGTTCGACAAGGGCTTGGCGTACATGGTGTGAGTTCAAGTGTTACCATCAGCACTGCTCACATTTCTTTTTCCCTCATGCAGTCAGGAAGGCATCAAGTAGGCGGCCATGTTGTGCACCGAAAAAGCTATAATCGGCATTGCTTATTCCAACTTAACGGCATGTTCCCACGCCCATCGAGCGATAAAAACCTGTAAGAATACTTAAAGGGAACTTTGGGACCAATCAGCGGCCCATCCGAAACAGCTCTCAGTTTGGGCAATTTACCATCCATGCTTTCTATCTGTCATAGGCAAAGGGTTCCCAGAACTTCACTTTAAAAAGAAAAAAAGTCTTGCATTATGGCTTTTCTCCGTTCGCCCCACATGGCCCAACGTCTAGGAATGGCAACAAAGGCTCCGCGTACGCTCTCAAACATCCTGCAAGACATTCTACACCAATATCTGGGGGCACAGACACCGTAACCCTTGTGTATTTTTGACGGGAATTCTTGCCACCCCCTCCATCACATCATATGTGCATGCAAACTTTCTTCCTTTCCTTTTTGTTTTTGAATGGGGGATCGAATTTGGGCCATCAATCGGAGTGTTGGGAAAGCAAAGCAAAGCAATCGCACCTTACGCCTTTCGGCGAGCTTTCGTCTGGCCTCTATTCCTATTGTTGCCTACATCTGCCTTAGGCCCGGGCTGCTACTGCTCGATGCGCGCATCTCTGCCCCCAACAGCCCTTGAAGGTTGGAAGTAGCCCTTGTAAATCCCGTTAACGGAAGGGTATCTATTGCCAACATTGATTGCTAGATTACCTGGCGAGAGTGACGCACAAGAGCTGCTAGCCGGCACCTTAGTGGTAGGGAACAACCTGCCGCCGGTACGCCCCACTAGCCCGGATCATACCTTCTTCACGTTGAAAAGGAATCAACGATAGGAGAGAAGGGAATGGAAGGTTTCAACATCCCCCATCCGCAGCGGCACCCAAGGAAAGGACAGAGAAATGGCAGACATTAGGTGAAATGGGTGAATGTTGACTATTTACTAAGTGCTCATTACTCCATGTTTAACCCTGAAGTTGTTGTGCATATATCAAGTTCCTAGCCCCCCCCGATACTAGTTGAACATAGAATTAAGTTAACCTCTTAATAGTAGTTGCCTAGCACTTGCCCAATCATCTATTTCTTCCTTTTTAGCTCTTGCGTCAAGAGAAATGTCGAATTGGAAGTCTTCCCCTCCCCGCACCCACCCCAGAGCTACACATTCAATTTCCCTGGGGGTGGTGTCCCCACTAGGAAATGAACGGCCGATCGTTATCACCTCCCGGACACAGCCGAAAATCGATTCCCGATTCAATTTTTTTAATTGATTAAACAAAATGTAGTAAACGAGGTTTTCAATCACACGATAAGGGAAGAGCTTATAATGGGGGCTTGCTTACTAGGTACTTCATAATCGAATACGAGAAGCAGTAGTATCGGAATCTCTACGATGACGCTCTCTCATAGTATGTGAGTTTATTGGTTATTGATTTCGCAGCATCCGTTCTTGTGATGGATTTTTTTGCTTTGGATTGGCATCATAACGTGTTGGGGAAGAAAGGATCACTCAACGGGAGCCCGGCGCATGGGACATGAGTTATCAACAATTTAGGAGGCTGCCGCGGCGGATATAGGACAATTCAATCATGACCAAATCTCATACCGCTCCGAGAATGTCGGGATCCAGGGATCCCTCATGATCCCGACCAAGAGGTCGAATAATGCCGTACGTTCCCCCATTATAAACAGCTAATACCGTATGATGCCTTAAGGAACAGCGGTGGGGTACAATAGCGGAAAAAGGTATGATATCTCAAAATTTGGTGGGGGGTGGTGTGGCCTTTTGCCATAAGAATTAATGATGTAGAGGGGGCTGGCAAATTGAGCTTCTTTATAACGAGCAGGTTTTAGATAGCCACATGCAGAGACTATAGTATGGCTAGACAGAGTCTTAGAGCCGAAGCTCAGGCAACATATGAGGAGGATTGTGTTCAGGGGGGCACTACCGGGGAAGATTTAAACTAGATCCGCGATATTCTTACCCGAGTGCTGAGGGTTATTTGTGTACCTAAAAACCCAAACCGGGGTTTATTTTCCTGTGCACGGTGTGTATCCCCTCCCGCGTTGAGATCCGAAGCGTCTTCTATAATGGCCGGCCAACAGCGTCTGGTAGTTTTTGAGTAGGATACCGTACTGCACTGTATTGTATCGCACCATAGTGTTTGGGGCTACCTCTCGCATGCTAGTCAAGCGAGTGATATGCCATGACCCTTGCGGTTTGAGATAACATCCTGAGAAATTTGGTTCGAGAATGCGCCACTCCCAAATCACAGTTAAATTTTATTAACTATAGAAATAGTAAACATGATGGGCTAGAGATAGAGAAAAGGGAAACAACCGCCCAACACCCCCCCCCCCCCCCCCCCGGGCTGAGCAC